>RHMF01000046.1_pt1 | contig 40777 bp, 38 predicted proteins | sample 5365151 | NCBI WGS metagenome assembly RHMF01 (sample SAMN10266501, study PRJNA497801) | feces metagenome | isolation source: feces | host: Bos taurus | place: China: Prairie of Fairy Mountain | collected 2017-08-14 | reverse complement strand
TATTTCGTTTCTTCCATAGTATTGTAGAGTGTATGCTCCAATAATTGCTATTAAAGGGAGAATACATAAACATATGAATTGGTTTGATGTTAGTAGGTCAATACTTAATTTAGAACTGCTATTGTAGAAATATTCTTTATCTTGCTTATAAGCTAATAATAATAGAATCATGTTGTAAACAGTGAATGTTATTAATAATGGTATGGTTTCAATTGGTTTTGAAATACCAAAAGATGGATATACCTGATTCATAAACAATCCTACCAATAGGACAGAGAGTATGCTCAGACCTACACTTAATAACGTGGTAAAAGTATTTCCGAGTTTATGTAGTTTAAGCACTCTTAAAATCAATACTCCCGGAACTAAAGCTAAGTATAATAATGTAATTATATCATTAAATATTGGTATATGCATTTGATTGTAAGAAAAAAAGCCTACAACCCACATTAATACCTGAATTAATATAATAACGGCAGCAAATTCTTTGAATTTCCAGTCATTTAATGTAAAAATATTTCTAAATTCCATTATTAATTCACACTCTCTACAACTTTATTATATTGTTCAATAATTTTATTTACCATAACATCCATTGAATTATCAGGCAAACTTTTATATGAATTAACTTCCAATTTTTTTAATAATTCTTTGTTATTTATTACTTTTACAAGTTTCTCTTTTAAACTGTTAACATTGCCAGCTTCAAATAATAATCCATTATATTCTTCTTCAATTAATTCAGGAATTCCTCCTATATCACTGCCAATAACTGGAGTTCCAGTACTAAAACTTTCATATATTACTAATGGTGAATTATCGTAACAAATTGAAGGTATTACTAGAATATTACTCATTTCATAATATTCTTTTATGTTTCTGTTATCTACAAAACCATGGAATATGATTCTAGCATCATCTTTAGCTAAACTTTTAAATTCTTCTTCATCGTAACCTTTACCAATAATATGTAATTTTAAATAATCTCCTTCAATTTCTTTAAAAGCTTTAATAAGAGTATCAACTCCCTTATGTTTGCCTAAAGTACCGATATATGTAATATCTATTGTATTGTACTCTTTAACGGTTTTGATGGATTTATATTCTACTCCTAATGGGATTTTAATACAATCTGTACTCTTAAAGAAATCATTTTCTTTAAATTTATTTATCATAAATTGTGATGGGGAAATTAACAAATCAACATTATCGTTTAACAGTCTTCTTTGTTGATTAACATATTGATTACATATGAAATTTCTTTTTTCACATAATTTATTATTTCCATTAATTAGATTAGCTCTAGGACATATTAATGAAAAATCATGTGATTCATAGATTACAGGTATATTCAAATCTTTTCCAGCCTTAAAACAAGATAAAGATAATCCTTTATAGTTGTTAATATGAATTACATCAACATTTTCTTCAACAAGTATTTTTTTAATAACATTCAATGTTGAATTATTCCAAAGATCCAATATATGCCAAAAAGGTTTTTTAATTCCTTGTGCATCTGTCTGTTTATATGTAGGATATAATTTGGTTGTATTTAACTGATAAATAGTGGTTTTATCTCTATTAATAACATGATACTCTTCATCAGGGCTGGTTGTAATAATAATGGATTCGTGTCCATGTTCCAGCATATTCAATGCCATTTTTTCGACAATTATTTCTGCTCCTCCAAGAACATTTGGTGGATAAAGGTTAGTGATAAAGCATATCTTCATAGTAATTCCTCATACAATTCATGTATATCTTCTGATATCTTTTTCCATTCATATTTTTCTTTTACTAAATCTCTACCTTTTTTTCCCATATTTTTGATTAATTCTTTATCTGACAATATTTTTATAATGGCTTTTTCTAGCATTTCGACATTCTTTGGATCAATGATAATACCACTTTCAGTATCTATAACGTCGTCGGATACGCCCACAATAGTAGTACTAATTACCGGAGTTTCACAAGCTAATGCTTCTAAAACAACAATTCCAAATCCTTCCTGTAAAGATGAAATAGAAGGTAAAACAAATAATTCGGATTCCTGATAACATTTTATAACTTCTTCATCAGTTAAAAAACCTTTAAACTCCACATTATCTTTCAATCCAAGTTCTTCTGTTTTAGATTTATAAAAATTCAACAGTTCTCCTTTTCCACCAACAACTAATTTAACATCTGGAATAATCTTTTTTACTTCAACTAAAGACTCTAAAAGATAATCTAATCCTTTGTATTTGTGGAATTTATCAAGTACACTTAAGAAAAAAATCTGATTATTTTTACGAGGACTGTCAATTGGTTTAAATATGTTGGTATCTACACCATTAGGTATTGTTGTTACTTTTTCCTTATAATTTTGTAAGTGGGGAGAATTTATGTAATCATCTTGTGTGATAATAATTTTATCCGCCTTATTTAACAATAATTTGAGTGTTGTTGAATTATAAAATTTTGCAATATAATTTGCAACACCAGTTCCTATAATATCATTATGATATGTAACTACAAGAGGTTTATTTTTTATTCTTGAGATAATATTGCTCCAGTCACTACTCCAAGGAGTTGGTACATGTGTGTGAATAATATCAAAATCTTCATTGTAAAGCACTTTTGGAAGTGATAAAGTAACATTAGTGTTAGCAACTTTCCCATAATATTTCAGACGTCTAATATTTATTCCATTATAAATTTCATGGTCTATAGTATCCGGTTCATTTGCACAAATAACCTTAACTTCACAATCATCATATTTGGCTAATTCTTTAGAAATATAATAGACATATTTTTCAACCCCACCAATAAAAGGGTAAAAACGTACAGGAGTCTGAATAATTTTCAACATTAAAACCTCTTAAACATAATTTCTTATTAATTATATTATGTTTTTCTAATAATTAATTCATTAGTAAAAAAAAATATTAAATTTGGATGATTGCCAAAAATTTTAAATATTTAAAAAAAGTTTTAGACTATTTTAATAGGTCTAAATAATAATTTTCTGTTAGGAGAGCTATATGATTCCAGTCATATTCTTTTGCGTATTCTCTACAAAGATTTCTTTGATAACTATCAATTCCATTTTCTATAATGTTATTAAGTAGTTTAGCTAACTCTTCACTATCATCATCAGTTAGCCATCCATTTTCATTAGTTATTAAATCTTTTGCAGCATTCATATCATCATTTAAAGTAATTACTGGTACTCCACAGGCATTAGCTTCAATGACGATTATACCAAAACCTTCGCGTTTTGAAGGGAGAACAAGTACGCTGGAACTTTTAATTTCACTATAAAGTTTTTCATGATCTTCATAAAAATCTTCAAAAATTATATTATTTTCAAGATCTAAACTACTGGTCAATGATTTTAGATATGTTTCGGAAGGACCATTTCCAATTATTTTACATTTTACTTGGGGATGGACTTTTTTTACCTTTGAAATTGCATTGATTATTAAATCCACATGTTTTTCAGGGATTAAACGTCCAGCGAAAATAATGTCTTTATACTCTTCTGATGGATTTATAAAAGTTATTTCCTGGGTATTTACACCATTTGCGATTATGGTTGAGTTTTCAGGACATTTATTTTTTAACATATTTTCAAATGTTAATTGAGAAACGCATATAAAATTCTTGGTTAAATTAAAAATTCCTTTTTCAATTATTTTTCCAAAGATTCCTAATTTACCGAGGTATTCGTACCAATAATCGTTCCATACTTCATGAAGAGTTATAACAAGATTTTTTCTATGTTTTATTTTACTTGTGTAACATGAAAAATAGGGGAAGCCTTGACAGTCTACAATGTCAAATTCTTTTAATTTAGCATTGGTTAATATGCATCTGGCAAAATATAATGCTTCTTTTATTGAACGTGTATTGTTTTTGGTGTATAAATCCATAGGTTTACCAACACTATGGTATGTTATCCCATTATATTTTATTGTTTTTTGTGAAGAGAATTCTTTTGTGTTCATCCAATAACCTAATGAAAAAATGTGTACATCATGTCCTCTATTGGATAATCTGGTACTGATTTCATATATTCTCCTTTCTGCTCCACCAGTAACCCATGGGAAAGCAGTGTCATATATAAATGCAATTTTCATAAGAATGTTCTCCTCTTAACAATCTAAATCTAAAAACAATTAATTAAATTTACGAGTTAACATGTATTTGATATGTCTCCAACCATCATCAAATGATGAGAGTTTAGCTTCTCCTCCCCCTCTTTTTCTATAAGAGATCGGTACTTCTTTTATGTTCAAATTCTTTTCTGCTGCTTCAATTACCATTTCAATTGCAAATTCCATTCCCGGAGCTTTTAAATCCATTTTTTCATATGCTTCTCTGGTAAAAGCTCTCATTCCACAATGAGTATCTGAGTAATCTGCATGGAATAATATGTTTAACATTTTAGTTAACATTGGGTTACCTATATATTGATGAAGAGCAGGCATAGCTCCTTCTTCAATACTTCCTTTAAATCTTGAACCAATTACAAAGTCACTTCCATCTTCAACTATGTAGTTAATGAAGTTCAATGATTGTTCTAATGGATATGTACCATCGGCATCACCCATTACAAAAATATCTCCAGTAGCTTCTTTAAATCCACGTTTATATGCATTTCCATATCCACGATTCATTTCTAAAAAGACTGTTGCACCAGCTTCACGGGCTTCTTGTTCAGTATTATCTGTAGAATTATTATTGACAACAATAATCTCTACTTCGTATCCAGCTTCTTTAATTTCTTCAGTAGGAATGCTTTGGATTGTTTTTCCTACAATTCCTTCTTCATTTAATGCTGGGATTACAAACGAAATTTTCATGTTTAACAAACCTAATAATTGATTATTTATGAGTAATTTTTTTATTATCTATATTTATTTTTGTTACTTTTTAAATAAATATTTCAGGTGATTATTTTGTTGATGATTTCATCAAATTTTTTCATTGATAATTTCCATGAATAATTTTTTTCAACAAAAAATCTTGCATTTTTTCCAATATCCTCTCTTAGAGTTTTATTGGATATTAATTGTATTATTCTGTTTTTAAATTCTTCTGGAGTGTCTGCTAATAAATAATGAATATGATTATCTGAGTTTATGCCACTTATTCCTATGCTTGTAGACACAACGGGTAACTCCATACTCATGGCTTCCAATATCTTATTTTTTATTCCGGTTCCTGAAATCATAGGAGTAATAAAAATACTTCCCTTTGTTAAATATTCTCTAACATCATCTACTGGGCCAGTAATAATTATGTTGGGATTCTCTGATAATTGTTTGATATAATTTGAGGGGTTACGACCTACAATATAAAATTTAATAGAAATCTCTTTTAAAATTTCAGAATAAATATTTTCTACAAAATATCTAACGGCATCATTATTTGGAGGTGTACTCATATCTCCTAAGAATACTAATTTTACTTCATCTTCTATTGAATTATTGGTAAAAAATTTAGTGTCAACGCCATTTGCTATAACTTCTATAGGTATATTGATATCCTTTTTCAGTAATCGTTTATCTTTATTATTTACTACTACACAGTAATCAAAAGAATTGTAAACCTGTTCGTATCTGTGTATTTTTAAATAATTCAAATACCAATATGTCTTTGAGATAATTTCATCTGATTTTTTATACATATTGTAATTGTAATTGCTTACAGCATCGAAAGCATATACTATTTTTGGTAATTTAATATTTTTTGCATAAAAAGCCATTGGCATATCAGTAATCACTAAATCAAAATTTTCATCGGCTTTTTCATGAATTAATTTACTCATATCTTTGTGGTAATAATAGTTCAAAAAACTTCTGGTACTTAAATTATCAATTGAAATCATATTTTTCACAGTATATTTCAACTGATTAATTAAATCAAGATATTCTGGAATTTTTATGTTCTGATATTCAGTTAAATATTCTTCTAATTCATGAATAGAATATTTGTCTGAATCAAAAGATAATAAAGAAATATCATATTTTTTTCCTAGTTCTCTGATTAAATGATATATTGGAAGTGTTGCACCAACAGTTTTTGAAGGAATATCATGACATATTAACAGTATTTTAAGCATGTTATTCACTTCCCCTTATAGCTTCAGAATAAATATCCAGTATTCTGTCAGAGACATTTTTCCAATCTAAATTATTTTTAATATATCTTTGAGCATTCAGTACTTGTTTTTTTGTTAATTCTTTATCTTCCAGGGATGTGATTATTTCATTTTTTAGTGATTCAACATCACCATATTCAACAATACTGCCGGCATTAATTTTTTCAATTAATTCTCCCGATTCCTTAGTAACTATTACTGGGGTGTTTGATAGTAATGATTCAAAAACGGTAATTGAAACACCACCCATATATTTAACAGGATTAACAAATAATTCTGCGTCATGATAAATGGATATTTTGTCTTCTTCTTCAACAAATCCCGTAAAAATTACTTTGTTTTCTAGATTATACCTTTTTATTATTTTATCTAATTCTTTTTTATAATCTGTTATTTTTCCTGCAATAACAAGCTTGTATTGTGAATAATTGTCTGGTAATTTGCCAAATGCTTCTATGATATAATTAATTCCTTTTAATGCATCAATTCTACCTAAATATAAAATATAAGGGGATGTTATGTTATTTTTATTTTTGAACGTTCCTTTTTCAGGTAGGTTTTCAAAGTCTTCAAGATTCATTCCATTATATATTACTCGAACATCTTTAGCATCCATTAGTCTGTCAAAGTAAGCTTCTTCTTCGGAAACTGCTATGGTTGTGGTAGCATTTTTCATTATTCTGTTTCCATAAAAAAAGTCGTATATGTATTTTATAACTGACTTATTAACATGTTTTGGAGTTGATGCGTGTGGTTGTAATATATATGGAATATTAAACTTTTTAGCATATTTTATAACAATATTATTTTGGTAAGATCTTAATTCATGTAAATGAATTATGTCATAATTTTCTATATTATTTTCTAACCATTCTTTTATTTTAGGTGAATAAATAAATAATGCCAAATTAAATTTATATTCAATAGGAACCATTGTTAAATTAGGTATGTTTTCTGTATCTTCTTTATTGTAGTCAAAAGTAGTAGTTAAAATAGTTACGTTATGTCCCATTTGAGTAAATTGTTTTGTTAGGTTATAACAGACGTTTACATCACCGCCACGGGTGAAGGCAAAGTAAGGAATTACCTGTAGTATGTTCATAAAAATCACTTAAAATAAAAAAAGTTTGGAGTATTATATATTTTTTAATAAAATATCTAGAACTAAATTTTCGAGAATACTTTCAAATCTAATTGCCAGACTGCTCCAATCATTATCTTTAACAAAGTTGTAACCAGCTAAACTAATTTTTTCAATTTCTTTTTTGTTCTTAAATTTCTCGTGAACAACATCTAATACTTCTTCCGGAGTATTAATGTAGATTATACCATTTTTTTCTCCAAATTCGGCTACTAAACCCGGTAAACGTGTTGCTATAACAGGTTTTTGCATAGCCATGTATTCATATATTTTTATAGGTACAATATCTTGCATTATAATTTCATGTTTGTAGGCTGGAAGGATACAAGCATCACTTGCACCAATTAAATCAGGCATTATGGTATATTTTTGCCTTCCTGTGAGAATTAACTGGTTTTCTAAATGGTATTTTTTTTGGATAGCTTTTAAAGTTTCGAAAGCATCACCATCACCAGTTATTAATAATTTGATATTGGAATATCTTGCTTTATTTTTACCTAATTCTAGGGCTAACTCTTTAAGTCCTGCAAAATCGTATAAAAAACCCATGAAAAATAAAACAATATCATTATTATTTATTTTGTAATATCTACGTATTTTAAAACCGCTATGTTTTTTGTAATTAAATTGTTTTAAATTAATTCCTGCATCAATAATGGATAATCTATGAGGATCTGCTCCTAATTCAACAGCTGTTTCGCTAAGCCGACGGTTAATTGTAAGGACGTATGAAGAATTTTTAATGGTTTTTTTAGTAATACTTTTTCCTAATCTTCTAAAAGATTTTTCTGGAATTAATTGATGTAAAACATCAATGAAGTAGTAAACGAATGGAATTTTTGCTTTTTTAGCTAGTTTGGAAGCTATATGTGCATTTAATATTCCAAATCCTACGATGATATCTGGTTTAAATTCTTTTAATTGTCTTTTAATTTCTTGTTTATGGTAATAAAGTATTGAAAAGTAATTAATCACTGGAATTCTGATTAATGGGGGTCTTATTACAGTTACATTGTTGGTATTGTAAACTTTTTTATATTCTTTAAATACTTTTCTAGGAGATTTATAAAGGCCTTCCTCTTCCGTATTGTTTTTCCATTCAACATCGTAATCTATAACTCTTATTTTATGTCCTCTTAGACCTAATAATTCCATTAAATGATGTTGTTGATGAGGATTTCTTTTTATCCAATCTGACTCCTGTACAACAAGTATTCTCATTTCAATCACCATTTAATTTATTATTATCCATTTTAAAATTTAAATTCTGCACTTTTCTGAATATTTTCCCAGTTTTCTACGAACCAATCATGTGTGTTTTCAAGTCCCTGTTCAAATTCAACGGTTGGTTTATATTTTAATATTCTTTTTGCTTTATCAATAGAAGATAATAATTTGTTTTTAGCATCCCAATTTCTTCTTTCTTTAAATTCTATTCCTGCTTTGTTTTCACAAAGTTCATTCACTTTATTAGCCATATCTATAACTTGGTGGTCTTTACCTGATCCTAAATTTATTGATTCACCTATGGCTTCTTCTACAACTCCCATTTTTGTTAATCCTTGTATAATGTCATTAACATATGTCCAATCTCTGGTTTCTGTACCATTTCCAGTAATAGGTAATGCCTGTCCATTCATTGCCCAATACATAAAATTTGGTATAACATTCCTATATTTTCCAGGCACTTCTCCCGGACCAAATACATTGAAGAATCTGGCATTGACAATAGGTAAATCATATAAATTATGATAATAATTTGTGTATAATTCACCAAGTAATTTTGTTACTTGATATGGAGTATGTAAACTTATACTGATATCGTGCTCTTCAAAAGGCATTTTAGAGTCTAAACCATATACTCCACAACCGCTACTAGAATATACAAAACGTTTTACTCCAGTTAACTGCGCATATTCTAAAACTTTTAGAATACCTAATCCATTTACTTTTAAGTCTTTTTCTGGTTTATCTACAGAATTTTGGTTTGCAAAATGAGCTGCTAAATGGAACACATAATCTGGTTTTTCTTTAAAAACCCATTTTAATACTTGATCATCACAAATATCTCCTTGAATAAATTCTATACAATCTGATTTAGGTATATTCCATTCATATGCAGAAGACAAATCATCTAAAATAATTATTTTTTTAGGATTAAATTCTGATAATTTTTTAGTTAAATTACTACCTACACAACCTGCTCCACCAGTTACAAGAATAGTTTCCCCTTCGTAAGCACTTTCGATATCCACTATAAAAACTCCTTATATTTCCATTAAATAATTTATAAAAACATCTCTTATTAATAGATATATATTTAATTCATTTTATTTAAAATTTAAAATTGCTTAATTTTTTACATAAGATTGAACTTATTTAATTGGCTATTTTTTTCTAAAAAAAATATTTTTAAGAGAACATATTATTGAAAATTATCATTGATATTTTTAAGTAATTCAATTATTTCTTCAAAACCTTTGTCAATATCTTTTTTATTATTTTGGTATTGATTTTTAACAAAATTCACCGTATTGTGATCTAAAGCTATATGTGGGATATGCATATATTCTGGACCATAAATTAAAGGTAAATATTCTTCAAAATCATTTGGACAACTAAATTCATATCCTTCAAAGGAAATGGTTTTCAAAGGGAATATGTATTCAGTTTTATATATTCTGTTATGAATGTTGTTATGTAAACCATCAATAGCATCAGAAATTTGTGAGGTTTTTTCCTTAGTAAACTGCATTTTTGAATTTTGTATTTTTAATCCTTCTTCAAATGTCCAAGTATTGTTTTCAATTTTTTCTCTAAGTTCGGCTTGTAATTTTGTCTGTTTTTCATTTCTATCTTTAGTTAAACCATCATCTTTAATAAAATCCTTTGGAAAAACATCGAAATGAACATAAGGTTTTTTTAATGCACATTGGAAAAATAATATAAATGTTCCGTTGTTTAAGATATCTAATTCATTACAATTTTCAGGGAAATTACTGTGTGGCTTTGTTAATTTTGAAATAATTATATTATCCTTTAAACAATCGATCTTTTCAATTTCCTTAGGAAATACATCAACGAACTTTTCATAATCTTCCCGTAACATAGAAATATCCATATCATCATCCCAAGGAATAAATCCTCCATGACGTACAGCACCAAGTAAGCTTCCATAATCAAGCCAGTATGTTATTTCATGTTTTTTACATATATTATCAAATAATCTAAGTAGTTCGAGTGATAATAATTGAATTTGACGCATTACTCCAGTAGCTTTAATGTCACAACTACTGAAAATAAGATCTAACATTTGATAATGTGATTCTAATTCTCTAAATTTATTGTTGTTATTAAATCTTTGAACTAATTCTATGACCTTAGGATGATTTTTAATGCTTTGTGGTAACATTTGATATGCTTTTGATAAAATAAAGACCATTTTTTTACTCCTAGAAAATCTTAATATTAATAACTATTTAATACTATTTTTTTAAACATATTTATATGCTACTCGAAAAAAAAATATTACAAACAAGGTTAATTAGTAATAATGTTGGTGGTATCATTTCATTGTAATCCTATCTATTTAACTAAACTAGTTTTTTACAGAGGGCTCTTTTAAAATATTGTTTAGTTATATTCCATTTTTTTATTGTTTTTCTAATAAAATCTTCTTATTTATAGAAAAACATTTATATTTCAATTAAAACATAGAAAATACTATGATGCCTATAAACAATTTCAATAATACAAAAATTAAGATTTATTCTACTACTAAGGGGATAAAAATAGTAGATAGTCCCATAAAAATCCAAATATTAAACATGTTAGATGGTCAAGTAAGTGAAGCAGATATTGTTAATCAAACAAGAAAATCAAAATCTACAATATCCGTACATTTAAAGAATCTTATTGATGAGGGCATAATTAGTTTCAAATCTCATCCAATGGATAGGAGAAGTAAACTTTTTTATATTTTAGCAGATTATATTGGAGAAATTTATCCTGATAAAATTATATATAAATCTCCCGACATAGAATCTGAGTTAAATAATCAAGAACAGTTATATACTGAATTGTTTAGGCAATATAAATCAATTCTATTAGTTCACGGGCTTCAATTAGAACCATTAGAAGTTGAAACAGGTAAAAAAATCGGAAAAGAAATTTATCAGTCTTTTGAATTTGATACTTATGATGAACTTCTTAATTTAATTGTAGATAAATTTGAGAAATTGAAATTAGGAAATATTAAAGTAAGTAGTGATAAACCATTAATTCTAAAAAATAATAATTGTCATGAATGTAAAAAATTACAATATAATATGCCGATATGTAATATCACTAAAGGAATATTAAAAGGAATTTTTGAAGAATATTATGAAAAAACAGTATCAGTTGAAGAAGTAGAATGTACATCAAAATATGATGATTGTTGTACTTTTATAATTGAAACTATAGACATCAATAATTCTTAAACTTTTTAACAAATTTTTGTATGGAAACAGGTATAAAAGTAAACCAATCACCCATACATGTACGTATTAATCCCCTTTTTAAATATTTTTTTTGTAACTTAGGTAATGTGGTGTAATATGTTTCACTCATTGAGGCTCCTTTAGACCTATGTTCTAATGTTGTTGGAATGATATATGCTTCTAAACCTTGATTTTTAATGTTATAAACATATTCTACTGCATATAAATGCCAATCATCACAAATATCTTCATTTAAATTATATTTATCAAAAACTGTTTTTGGAATGATAAATAAACATTCATCTAAAGTACTGGCTTTTTCTGCTTTTGCGATTTTGAAAGGAGAAACATCAACAGGATTTAAACCTTGTTTGATATTACTTCTAACAAGACTATCAATGGTTTTACCCGCTACACCAACAATCCCTGTATTGTTCAGATTTTTAAGTTGTTTTGTAGTATTTTTAATCCAGTTTTCATCAGAAAAATAAATATCTTGATGAGCAAATACAAGATATTCTCCGTGAGCTTTTTTAGCCCCAAAATTTAAAGCTGAAGCAGCACTTTTAAATTTATTTTCCCTATTGTCTATTAATATTAATTCATATTTTTCTGTTTGTCTGTTTAAACTTTTAATTAAATATTCTTCAAGAATATTTTCATTGTTATAAACACATATTATGCTCATCATTTTATCACAATTTAAGTTTTTCAGTAATTTTTTTGGGTAACAACTGTTTTAGAATGTTTAAATCATCATCATCAAATGTTTTAATTAAGAAAATACTAATGAAGTAAACAACCATACCAAGTATCACACTTGTAAATAATTCCAAGTTTAATAAATATATTACAATTCCCATGATAACACTTGCTATAAATGGTTTGAATAATATCTCTTTCAATGGTACTTTATATCCGTATCTGTGCATGATATACATGTAAAATAAAACCATACTTATTTCATTTAAAACAGTAATCATAGCTGCTCCAATACCACTAAAAAGATTAATTAATACATAATTTCCTATAGTACTGAATAAAAGGCATATGAATGTTGCTTTAATAGTTTCATGCTGCTTATTAATTGAAGCTATACTTGTACCTAAGATATAACTGAGGAATATTGCAGGTAAAGCCCATATAATTAGTTTAAGTATGGGGATAGTATTAACGTATTCTGCTCCATAAATAAACAAGATTATTTTTTCAGATAAGACTAATGTTCCCATGGAAATAGGCATACTAATAATTGTAAGATATTTCAATGATTTTTTATATGAATAAGAAAGCATATCTTTACTGTCTACATAAAATTTTGCAAATATTGGTAAAACTGCTGTTGAAAATACTGTTGGGATAAATATGAGTGCCTGCATTAGATTAAAAGCTGCAGTATACTCTCCAACCACAGCACTTGTCGTTAACATATTTAAAAGTATCGTGTTCATTTTAAAAGATATTAAGGCAAAAATACTGGTAATGGCTAAAGGATATGCATTACTTATTAAGTATTTCCAAAAACTAAAATCGAATTGGAAATGTATTAAACCATAATTTCTTGTACACATAGCAAAATTATATAACAATACAACAAGTGAAGCTATAACGTAAACCAATGAAACAGCTATCACGGACTGTTTTGTAAATACACATATCAGTATACCTACAAATAGTAACACAGCATTAATTATCTCAGAAATGGACTGATACTCCATTTGTTCATATGCTCTAAACAGGGATGAAAATATTCCTCCAAAAGCATTGATTATTACAGAGGATCCGATAATGTAAACAACGAATCTTGTGGTATTGTCAAATGTTCCAACATTTACGAATATTACTAATGCAGTCATGGTTATTATGGACAATATAAGTTTAATACTTCCATGATTACCTAAATATTTGGAAGTTTTACTTTTATCTCTGGCAACTTCCCGTATTGTTAATGTTGATAAACCTAAATCCGTACCTATGGCAAATAATCCGGATATTGCCGTAGCAAAAGAGATTATTCCAAAGTTTGTTGTTCCAAGATATCTTGCAGAATAAAGTGTATAAAAAAATGCAAGCACATAACTAATCAGTTGTGATAAAAACAATACACTAGTATTTTTAACAAGAGTTCTAACAGTACTCATAATTTCACTACTCTCTTTTAATATTCTGTTGAAAGTCCGGTAAATTTTTCAGAAATTAATTTCAGGACTTTTTCAACAACTTCGTCCATTTGCAATGTTTCATATTCAGTTAATCTACCGATAAATGTGATATTTTCATATTCTTCAGATAACTTCCGATATTTTTTAAAAATTTCCTTATTTTTTTCTAAAGGCAAGCAATAAAAAGGAACATTCTCTTCTTTGGATGTTACATCATATTCCACAGGGTATTCTAACTGTATTGTTGTCGATTCCAAATAATCTCCACATAAATATTTATAATCAGTTATTCTGCTGAAATGGTATTCTTCCGGATAATATATCACTGCATTATCTTGAAATGTGTCATTTTCAATTATTTCATTGATTAATATGGAAGATCTATATGGCAGTTTACCAAATTTATACTCAAAGAATTCATCTATCATTCCAGTAAATATCAAGTGACCTTCAAATTCCTCATCTTCAAAGTAGATTTTCTTGTTTTTATGGTCTATTTTAATTATATCATGATAATCTGTGTTTAACATTACTGTTATATTGTGGTTAGATAACATGTTATTAAACATATTGGTGTAACCTTCTCTAGGAATGGCCTGGTAAACATTTTCGTAGTATCGACAATCATAGGATGTTCTAAAGGGCAATAATTTATCAATAAATTCTATTATTTCATTATCATTTATATTATATACCTTTTTCAGGTGTTTAGAAAATATCTCGTAAATTGTATCTCCTAATTTTTTAATATGCTTATTTTCTGATTCAACCAATTCTTTGATTGGAATTTTTGATTTGACATCATATTTATCTAATAATGCAGATTTAATTTCTTCAGCTTCTTTAGGTAAAATCTTATCGATGCTTATAAAATTAAAAGGGACAGGCACCATTGTATCATCGCATTTAAACAATATTTTATGGCTATGTCTATCCCACATAGTAAACAAAGATAAATAGTTGTAAACTAGGTTATTATCTGTATGGAAAATGTGTGGTCCATATTTATTAATTCTGGTTCCGTTTTCATTGATAAAATCATAACAATTACCGCCTATATGGTCCCTTTTTTCAAGTATTAAGACCTTTTTATTCATTACATTAGCTAGTTCTTCAGCAGCTGTTATTCCTGCAAGTCCGGCTCCAACTATTATAAAATCAAACGGCAATTTTTATCCTCCCTACTATTCTTCCACAGGTAATTTACCTAAAATCTTTATTCCCTTTCTTTGTAAAAATGTTAACATGGTTAATGTAATAAATGTTTCAGTTATTGCAAATGATATAGCTATTCCTATCTCTTTAAATAAAGTTATTAGTATTATTCCGAGAACTATATCAATAATTCCTCCTAATAGCACTATTTTAGTAAAAGCTTCCTTATAATTGAAAGTTAACATGGTTTGTATACCAAATATATTACTTAATGACACCATAAATGGAATTATTGATAATATCCTTAGGACTGTAATAGAACTGGAATATTCCGGTCCGAATAAAATGTTAATTATTGGTCCTGCAAATATAAACACACCTATTGAAAATATTAGTCCCAATATGGCGGCTAATTTTGTTAATTTTCTTATCATTAGGATGTTGGAATTTGTATCTTTTTTATTAACAGTTCTGCTTATGAATGGATATAATGCTTGTGATATTGGATTGAATAACCCGTTTACTGCACTAATTATTTTTTCAGCAATACTGTAATATCCAACCAGTGTGTTGTTTGTCAGTAATCCTAATAAAAATGTATTGGTAGTTGTATACATATTTATAGCTATTGTTGATAAAAACACATGCCATCCTTCTTTTAAGTGATATTTTATACTTTCTTTGCTTGGAATTGATAAATCAATATCGAATCTGGTTAAGGAAATGTATATTCCAAGAATACCTACCACAATATATCCAAACGAATTAATTATAGGAACTAACAGATAATCTGAAGTCTGATGAATGAATACAAATATCAATACGGTGAAAATAACTTTTCCAATAATATTCAATATACTTGTATATTTCATATATTCCATTCCTTGGAATAACCATGTAGGAAATAAAACATAACCTATTACAATTCCAAATGTTAAAAGATACACATCAGCATCATTATTGAATTTTGGAACAAGGGAAACTATTGCTAATAATACTAAAAAGCTTAAAACTGTCAGTAGTATTTTTATAAACATCACTGTATTGAATATTTCAGAGACTTTTTTCTTATCTTCTCTTACAATTGCTAATTCCCGTGTTGCAGAAAGGTTAAATCCATAATCTGTAAACATTTGGAAGTAAGTAATTAATGATATTGCATATTGAGTTAATCCAAATTTATCGGGGCCTAAAACGTATGTTAAATAGGGTAATGTTATCAAGGGTAAAATATAACTAGCAAATTGTAATCCAGTTAGTGAAGCAATGTTTTCAAGAATTTTTTTATATTCTGCTTTATTTAATAGTTTTTTAATAATGGAAAACATATAACTCACTTCAAATCAATAAAAAAAGTTAAAGAACTTATGAATTAAATTCTTTTTCATAGAAATCGATAGTTTCTTTAAGTTCCTTATCAAAGTCATGTTCGTTCACATAACCAAATGCTTTTTCAGCTTTACTTATGTCTGCAACAGAATTTTTAATATCTCCATCCCGAACAGGTTCATATTTGGGATTAAACTCATAACCCATAAGTTCACATATTTTTTCCAATAATTCTTTAATATTTATGGTACTACCATGGGCAATGTTATAAATTCCAGTTACATCACTTTTGGCTACTTGTATGTTAGCTTCAGCAATATTTTTTACAAATACGAAATCTCTGGTTTGAGTTCCATCACCATATATGATAGGTTGTTCTCCTTTGAGTAAAGTAGTAATAAATTTAGGAATTACTCCGCTATAAGCTGAATCAACACTTTGTCTTGGACCAAATACATTGAAATATCTTAAACAGGCTGTAGGTAAATTATATGTTTGGGTAAATGTATATGAATATAATTCCATGGTAGCTTTACTTACGGCATATGGTGATAATGGTTGTAATGGTAATTTTTCATTGTTTGGTAATACTTCAGTTTCACCATAAACTGCAGCAGATGAAGCACATACAACCTTTTTAATATTGTTTTGGCAAGCTGCTTTAAAAATATTAAATGATCCGTCTATATTTATTTTATTAGTCTTATTAGGTTTTTGAACACTTTCAGGGACGCTGACTAATGCAGCTTCATGGAATACATAATCATGGTTTTCAAAGATTTTTTCTAAATCTAATTGAGTAATATCGCCACAAACCAGTTCTATTCTGTCATGGTCTAGTTCTTTAAGATTTTCTATTTTTCCTGTAGACATGTTGTCTATAATTGTAACTTTAGATACTCCTTGGTTAAGTAAAGATTCTGTTATATGTGAACCAATAAATCCGGCTCCACCAGTTACTATACATTTTTTGTTTTTCATTTTATACCTCAAATTCATGTAATTAAATCTTTCTAAATAATTTGGATGTTATATAACATTGTATCTTAGTAATAATGTTCTATAAGGATTATCTGTATCATTTTTGTATAATTCAAAAGTAATGGTTTGATTAATTCCTTTAGTTTTAGTTTGATCCAAATAATATGGGAATTGTAAATTTTCTTTATCTTTTATAGTTTTTACATTAGTAAACACGGTTTTATTATCTTTTTTAACTTTTATCGTGTAATTAATATCTTGATGTTCTTGGTTAGTTATCCCTATATATATTTTTTCTACAGAGTTTTGTGTAATATTAATCGGGAAATCTGTTGTATTATTGTTATGATCTACGATGTAAAATTCGGTATAATCTTGACCGGGATTATGAATTACAACAAGATAAATTACCAAAATGATTGAAATTATCAATATGGTTAATAATGCTCCTTTAACAATTTTGTTTAATTGTGTCATAATTCACCATTAACAAATTTTTTTATTATAATTTAATATGTTTCTTTTTATATACATAATTATAATAAACTTTCTTTAATGGAGTTTCTGTTATGAATGAAAAATTTTATGTAACTGATTGTGAAGGACCATTATCTATTAATGATAATGCATATGAAATATCAGATTATTTTATTCCGGAAGGTGGTGAGTTATTTAGCATATTAAGTAATTATGATGATATGTTGGTTGAAAAAAATATAGAAGGATACCTTGCCGGAAGTACTTTAAAACTTATTTTACCATTTTTTAAAGCATATGGTTTAACTGAAAAAGATTTGGTGGAATTTTCAGAGGATAATATTAACATGGTTGACGGTGCTTACAAAATGATTAATTATGTTCAGAATATTATGCCATTTTATATAGTAAGTACCAGTTATAATCAATATATTAAAGCTTTATGTGATAAAACAGGTTTTTGTTATGAAAATACATATTCAACACAGTTAGAGTTGGATAAATTTAAAATAAGTGATGAAGAGCAAGAATCAATACTTTCTATTAGAGAAAACATTTTATTCGATTATGGATTTGATAATATTCATAAACAATTTTCAGAAATAATATCTAAGATGCAAATAAATAATTTAATAGAATCAGTTACTCCTGTAGGGGGAGTTGGAAAACGTAATGCAATACTGGATATTATCAATAAAAATGATTATGAACCTTCAAATCTAATGTATAGTGGGGATAGTATCACAGATTGTGAAGCATTAGAATATGCTAAAGATAATGAAGGAATAAGTATTTCATTTAATGGTAATATTCATTCCATTAGTTCTGCATCAATATCTATTACATCAACAAATAATTTGATATTGGCATTAATTGCAGATATATTTAAAAATAAATCAACAGAAGGGGTTTATGATTTTATAAGTTCTTATAATGATAATCCGTTAGACTCAATTTTGTCATATTCCAAAAATGATGAAATAACACAAGACTTACTATTAAGTAAACCTTCCATTGATTTAATAACGGAAAAAAATGTAAATGAATTAAATGAAAAGAGTAAAGAAATAAGAAATAAAGTACGAGGACAAAAAATAGGAAATTTAGGGTAGTGAAATTATGAATTTTGATATAGAAGATACTTATTGTGAAGCATTTACAGGAACATGTGTTAGAATTATCGTTACAGCAGAAGATGACAGAACTATTGAAAAAATAGCTTATGATGCATGTGCAACCCCAGGTACAGTAATTGGAAGGACAGAATCCGGTGTAGAAAAATTCTTGTCCCCTGAGGAAACTCCTGATAATAGACCGGGAGTATTAATCCAATTTTGGTACAATACCAAAGATTTGAAAAAATTTGACAAGGAATTGTCATTTAGAATTAGACAGGATATTCTTGTAAAACCATTTGTTAAAATATTTGATGCATCAATTGATCCGTTTGATTATATTGATACAACAGAACATGTTGGACATTGTGGTGATGGCTATGAGTGGACTGAAGAATTTGATGGAAGAACAATGATAAGAGTACCGATATGTGTACCTGACTTCTATATTGAACAAAAACTTGGTTGTATGGAAGGAATTATGGGAGTAAACTTCTGGTACTATTGTAGCACAAAAGATGCAGTTTTGGATGCCGGATATAAATCTTTAGAAGCATTGGCTGATGTTGAAGGAATCTGTACTCCTTTTGATATTTGTTCAGCCGGATCTAAAGTCGAAACAAATTATCCTGAAATTGGTCCAACAACTAATCATCCATATTGTCCATCACTCAAAGATAAATTAGGTGAAGAATCTAAAGTTGAAGAAGGCGTTAACTATATTCCTGAAATAGTTATAAACGCGTTAACATTGGAAAATGCTGAAGAATCACTTAAAAAAGGAATTGAAGCTTTAGATGGAATCGATGGTGTTATAAAAGTATCTGCTGGTAATTATGGTGGAAATTTAGGAAAATACAAACTTTATCTTAAAGAAATATTGGAATAAACTTTTGGGGAGTAAATATGTCTTTGGATATTATTGGATGGGGTGCATTAAACGTAGACAGGTTATGTAAAGTCAATGAATTTGCGCCTATGGATGGTGAAACATTCATATATGATGAAACAAAATCTTGTGGAGGTTCAGCATCCAATACTATTATAGGAACGGCTAAACTTGGATTGAAATCAGGATATGTTGGAAAAATAGGGTCTGATTCTAATGGGCAAATGATGAAAGAGTACTTAATTGAAAATAATGTCAATACGGATCATTTAATAGAATCTGATGGAGAAACTGGTGAAGTTATAGGTTTTGTTGACAATGAAGGTAATCGTAAATTATACGTTACTCCAAAAATAAATGATAAAATTTATAATGAGGATATAAATAGGGATTATTTGTTGGATTCAAAAGTGTTGCATTTAACATCTTTTGTAGGATTAAATCCGGATGATCCTTCTATAAATACTCAATTTGAACTATTGGATGAATTGTCATCAAATATTACTATCTCTTTTGATCCTGGAATGTTGTATGTTAATAGAGGAAAAGAATTCATGGATAAATTAATATCTTATACTGATATTTTACTTATCAATGAATCGGAATTATTAATCACAACACAAGAAGAAGATTTTGAAAAGGCTGTAGAAAAAATCGCTCCTAAAGTTGATATTTTAGTTGTTAAACGTTCAATTAATGGTTCTTTTATTAAAAAAGATGATGAAGAACATAATATTGGGATATTCAAAGTAGATACTGTTGATACTACTGGTGCTGGTGATGCTTATAATGCTGGATTCTTATTTGGATATATTAATGGGTATTCACTTGAAGAATCAGGTATTATTGGAAGTTATATAGCAGCTCAATCAACAACCAAAACTGGGGCAACTGAAGCAATTCCTAATATTCAAGATATTGACATTTCAGAAATAATTCAAAGTCTTAAAAAATAATATTTATTACAATTATGGATATATACTATATAATAATTCATAAAATAATTAATCGGATAGTATGTCATATAAAATTTTTGTAAATGGTTTAGCTACGTCTAAGAAGTTGGATGAAATTCAAGAGGAATTGCCTGATGAAAATATTTCATTAAAAGAATTGATTAATGTAATGTCTGGTGAAGGGCTGCAATTTATGATAATTATATTAATAGCACCCTTTTTAATTCCAGCATCTATTCCTGGGAGTAGTACTCCATTTGGAATTTTAATTATTCTTTTGGAAATAGCTTATTTAAATAATAAATCGTTATACATTCCTAATTTTATTGGAAAGTATGAAATAAGCAAAGAAAATGTTTTAAAACTATTTGATATCATTAAAAAAGCACTCGGTTATGTGGAAAAAATATCAAAGCCTAGAGGTAAATTATCTACAAAAAAGTATGTTTTAAAAATAAATGCTGTAGTAAACATTTTATTGGCATTTTTATTATTTTTACCATTACCTATACCATTTACAGACTTTATTCCGGCAACATCAATGTTATTATTGGCAGTAAGTACTTTAGAGCACGATTCTTATTTGATGATACTGGGTTATGTAGCCGCTATATTAACAGTAATATATTTTTCTTCAGTCGGTTATGTAGGTATTGAAATAATACGTTTAACATTAAATTATATAGGAATACCTATTTAAAAATAAGGATGTTTAATGGAAAAAGAAATATTATTTTCTTTGTCCTTTAGGGCGAGGAATATTCTTTTTTTCATCATTTGCATCGGTTCTATTTATCCGATTTAACTTTTCTTTCCATCTGGTTATGTTTTCTGAGTTGAAACTTACTTTTTCTTTAGATTCTTTTTCAGTTCTAATTAGTGGAGTTTTATCAGTTTTGCGAATAACTTTTATTTCAGGTTCGTTATTTGTAGAATTTTCTTGTTTATCCACTTTTATATCTAATTTTTCATCTGATTTATTTTCAACATAAGTTTCGGGAATAATTTCATCTGGAACTTCTTTGTCGTGTTCTATAATGATGTCTGTATTTTCATCGTTACTGTTGATATTTTCTGTGTCATGTTCTATGATTATGTCCCCTTCATTAGATTCTAAAACAGATTTATCAACATATTCCTCTTCCGGTTTATGTTTAAATCTAAAGTTTAATTTCTCTGAAATTTTTTTATTTTCTTTAGGTTCTTCCGGTTCCCGGTATATTTCATTAGTTTTTGGTGTTGTTTGTGTAACTTGTGCTTCCCTTGGATGGAATGTCTTTTTGATGGTGTCTTTTAATAAACTGAATGAGCTACTAACTCCACCATTAATTTTTTCTGTTTTATTTTTGGAATGAATACTATTCATTAAATCTTCTTGAATAATTTCTCTTCTTCTTTGTCTTTTGTTGGTCAACTCTTCAATTTCTGTTTCAACATCTTCAAATGGGTGTTTGTTATTGTGGATATAATTGTGTAACCAAGGTACTAAAGGATAATCTTTAATTCTATCTAATTTGATCCAGTTGTATGTTTCATATTCTTTAGATAACAATAATTCTCCGTTAAGTATGTTTCCTTCCATTATAACATGTACTTCTTTGTCGGTTTTATTTGTATAATCAGCTATGCCTATAATTTTTCCAGGATACACGTAGTAACCTATTTCTTTTTGAACGTTAGTAATTACAGTTTCATCAAAACTTTGTTCTTCTGTGAAAGTAGCACCGGGTAAATCCCAGCGGTTCTTTTTGTCATCTCTTTTTTCTTTTAAAAGAAGAAGTTTATTCTGTTCGTTGTATATTACGGTTTTAACGTACATATTAAACGTTTTCATTTTATTAAACATCCTATTTAATTTACTCATGAATAATTAATAATATAATATTATATAAGTTATAGATACTATTTATTTTATCTAATCTTATTATTATTTTTTTTCAAAAATTTCTAAAAAAAAGAAGGGGTTGAAGTTAGGTAGTTGTATTAGTCATATTTTGTGTTTGTGCTTGTACACGACTTTCTCCATAAAATGGTTTTTCTAAATGTAAATCTTGTAATGTTTGATTAAAGTTAGGATTTTGTGTTAATAAAGTTTTTATATCTAAATTAACTTCATTTAACTCTTTTTGACTATTTGTCATCTCCGTGTTTGCATTATTTATGGAAGTTTGTGCATCTTGGGCACTTTTTTCTCCTTTAACATATTGACTAATCGCATATAATGTTGAAACAGTTCCATTTAAATTTTTGGATTCTAATTCTAAACGCTTGATTTGTAATTCAATATATTTTGATTTGGTTTGATCTCCATTCGCGTTTTTTGCTGTTTCATTTAATTTAGCTATTTCTTCTGAATATTTTGGTGTGATTTCATTGTTTATAGTATTAATTAATGTATCTGCATCTGTACTTTCTTGTTTATTAAATTGTTCTGTTGTAGCAATAATTTTTGTTTCAATTGCACTAGCGTCTTGTAATCCTTTATCATAATTTTCGGATAAGACATTTTCTTGGTAAGGAGTATAAATACAGAAATATCCTGCAACTAATATTACAATTAATGCAATTATTGCTGCTATAATTTTTTTATCCATTTTATCACCTAATACTTAATACTATTTGTTTATTGATTAATTAATTTATCCATATTAATATCATGATATTGTAAATATTTATTATATTTAAAAATTATAACTAATATATAATTAATATATAATTACCATTGTAATTATTTCGGGTTAATATTTTTTTATTTTAAAATAGCATGGTGTATTTATGAGCAGTGAAGACGAATCGTCAAGTTTGGAAATCAGTAATAACAATAAAGTATTGATTCATGAAGTATTTAAATTAGAAGCTGATGGTCATAAAGATGCTAGGGATTTATTTAAAGAGGAAATAATGGGATTTTTAATTAGGACAGATGATGGTTCTTTCACTTTAGCTTCTGATAAAAGAGACGAAGAATTTGAAACTTTACATAGTACATTTGGTGCTCGGACAGAAGCTTTCCAAAAATTTGTTATTCCTTCTAAGATCTTAGAAAAAGCAGAAAACAGTAATGTCGTTAAAGTTTTAGATATTTGTAGTGGTATTGGATACAACGTATCAGCATTGTTGGATTATTTAAATGATGTAGATGTTGAAATTGAAATAGATATGGTTGAATCATCCTTAGAAACTCTGGCTACTACATTGTTCATTCCAGATATATGTGAATCACATCAATATGTTAAAAAAGCGATAGAAACATATTTGATTGAAAAGAATTATTTACAGTTTAACAAAGTTTTAAGTAATATTCCTTCAAATGTCACAATTAATATTCATGTTTGTGATGCCAGGGATTTTATTAAAAACTGTGATGATAAGGAATATGATGCAGTATTCTTAGATCCATTCAGTCCAGCTAAATGTCCTGAACTATATACTGTAGATTTCTTTTCAAGATTAAAACAGTTTTTAACTCCAACAGCTTTAATATTAACATATACAGCTGCAAGTCCTGTACGTTCTGCATTTGTTGATGTTGGTTTACATGTCGGGGAAGGACCAAGATTCCATAGAAGTGGTGGAACAATTGCATCAAGAAGTCCTGATTTGATTGAAACACCTTTATCATTCAGTGATGTTAAAGTCATTGCTTTAAGTGATGTTGGAATACCATATCTTGATCCTTATTTAAATGATGATTATAAAACCATAATTGAAAGAAGACAAAAACAACGTAAACTCAGTAGAGGTAACACTACTTTCCCATCTTCCAGTAAATTGCCACGTTATTTGGGTTTAGATCCAAATGTAATTGAAGATGAGAATTTAAGAAATAAATTAACATTTTATGTACAGGAAATGGGATTTTCTTCATTGAATGATGAAAGAATAATTAATTTATTGGATATTGACCTAAATCTTTATAGTCGTGACCAGATTTTAACTTTAAAAGATAAATTACATGATTTGTTAAAATAAGAATTAAATAGGTTAAACCCCCTATTTAATTCCACATGCTGGTAATTCGATTGTTTTTTGTATTTATAATATTTATTGCAGTGATATCTCCAACAATGTATAAGTTTATAGTCCAAACAGGATTTTCTTTACATTTTTCTATTTTAATAATATTCTCTATTCTTTTTGTTAATTCTTGTTCAATATTTTCCTCTGTTTGTGAAATACAATACGTATTTAAATAGCAGTTAATTTTAAAAGTATCTTTATAACATAATTTATGTCTTATTTTTCTTAAGATTACAGAGGTTATATAATTCATATTGCTTATTACACATGTTACCGGGATGATGCAGTATTCTGTATTAATTTTTAATTGTTTTATTAATTCTTCAGGCTTGGCATATTCTAAAAAATATATAAAGGGACTTTCTGATTCTTTTAAAAAATAATTACCATTCACTTCATTTAACTCTTTTTCAAATTGGTATAACATTTCATCTAATTCTTTTGGGTTTTCGGTTTGTTTAAATTTTATTAATATCTCCTTATTGTTTTGTTTTTTATATTTCATAATATTATTATTCACTCCTTGAACAATGTATATTTATTTTAATAATTAATATATTATTTTTAATATATATTATTTTTCATTAAAAATTTAAATATAATAAACAATTAATAATAATTATGGATTCTAAAGGTGTTTTTAATATAGAATTATTTATTTCATTGATACTTTTATTAATTATTTTTTCAATGATAATGTCCTTTTCGATAGAAGAATTTTCATCAATAGAGGAAACACAAAATAGGAAAGAATCAAGGATAATAGTCACAGAGTTATCGGATTTGATGATGGATGTCTATATTAAGGGGGATGGTTTTTCTAGAAAATATGAATTACCGTCAAAAATTAACAAAGAAACATATGTTCTTCAAATCAATGATTCGGGAGTTTTTATAAATTCACATTATCAAATTACGTATTCTCAATTATTTTCTAAACATATATTAAAATCTAAAAAATATGTTTTAAAACCAGGATATGTATATGAATTTGTAAATATTAATAATTCAATAGAAATCATTCAAGATACTTAATTATCTATTTAATTTATGTAAATATCAGAACGAAATATTATGAATAATAAAGGACAAATTGTAGCAGAATATATTTTAGTGATAGGGATAATAATTGTAATTTTAATTACGATGAGTCAAATATTAATTGAAGAATCAGAAAAAAATACTATTTTGGAATCTGCACAGATAGGAGCACAAATAGGTATTGATAAAAATGCATATGCAATGTATTATAATGATACATTTAATAATTATATGTTAAATTATCCTAAATTATTGTATCCAACAGAAATAAGTGTTATAAACATAAGTATGATGAATAATAATAGCAGTATAATTCTGCAGGTATTTCTTCACTCAGATAATTATTTAACGAATAATCAAAAAGAAATAGTAGGATCTAGAGTAAATTATTATATCAGAAAAACAATATCTGAAACTTTTAATCAAAAAAACAGTGATTTGTATTATGAAAATTGTCAAACAAACAATTACAAAATTGAAACAAAAAAAGTAAAATGGATATAATTAGATTATATTTCCTCTAGCAAAATAAGCTACTAGAATCCCTAATAATCCAAATATTAATCCAATTCCCCAGATAATATAAACAACTTGTTTTTCTTTCATAGGTTTTTTAAGAATAGATCTTATCAATGAATTAAAACCGGTTGCCGGTACGACAAGTTGTCCTTCTTCGTTTACTTCAGTAGGCTTGAAGTTTTGACGTTCCATTACTCCTGCACTATGGAATTTTAAAATTCCATCAATTATGTTAGGTAGTAAAACAATGAAAGCTATAATTTTTACCCTACCTATAAATGCTATAATTGCAATACAAGCTCCTATGATTAATGTACCAACGTCTCCAGGAAATACATTTGCAGGATATTTGTTATAAAATAAAAATGCAATTAAAGCTCCAAGCATTGAAAATGATATAATAGCAACATCATATTTGTTCATTATAATACAGGATAATGTTAATGAAGTTAATGCAATGATTCCTAAACCGGTTTCAATACCATTTAATCCTGCCAACATATTGGTTAGATTAGCAGCAATTGAAACGGCTACTGGAATAAGCAGCATATATATAATTCCTACATTTGGTGGAGTTACCCACATAATCGGAAGACCAGCTATCCATAACAGTATTAACTTTTCCTTAGAGGATAACATTATCAGATCATCAACCATTCCAATAATTCCGGTTAGTAAAATAACTATCAAAGTAATAGTCAGTTGGGATTGCCATTGTGGACATAGATATACTCCTACCATAATTGAAATAGCAAAACCAAGTAATATGCCAATACCACCCATTTCTGCAACTTCAGGTTTTGTTAATTTATGAATATCTTTACCTACGATTTCAGCTTTTTTCAACCTTCTAATCAAAGTTGGCATACAAAAAAACGTAATTAAGAAAGATATAAGTCCACAAAATCCTGAAATAAGTAATAATTCTGTTGAATTCATTTAAATACACCCAATCTTAATTTTCTCTATTTTTTTTAAGAATATAATAAATTGTTCTAATAGGAATTTTTAATCTTTCAGAAATTTTTGTAACAGGTATTCCTTCATCTTTTAATCTAATTATTTCTTTTTTTGTTTTATCGGAATATTTTGATTTAGGGCCTTGTTTTAATTTATCTTTTTTAAGATAATACACAGTTTTTGTATCAATATTTAATCTAGAAGCGATAGTTTTAACAGATAATCCTGAACCAATCATTTCATTGATAGTATCTTTTAAATCATCATCATATTTTTTAGGACGACCTCTGCTTTCAATAATATTTATTGTAATACCAAGTTCACCTAAAGCATCGAGATATACTTCAGAAGTTCTTTCATATAAACTTAAAGGACAATTTATTTCTTCTAGATCTGGGTTTTCATCTAAAATTTCAATAATTAATTTTGATGATAATGGTTTATTTACATGTACTTTTGAACTCATATAAACATCTCTCATTATTTATTTATCAGTTCTAAGAATTTTTTTGCCTTTTTAGTTGTTGGTTTTTCAATTTTTTTAAGGTTATTCTTTTCTTTTGTAGCTTCTTCATGTGAAACATGTAATAAATCTGCTGCCTTATTTAATGAAATGTCACATTTGTTATGTAAAGCTACTGCACCTATTGCTTCTTGATTAGGTTTCAAATGTAAATTCTTAATTTTTGTTTCTAATTCTGATTTATAATGGATAGTTTCTTTCATATTATTTAGAGAGGCTATGTTTTCCTCGTAATCTATTAGCAGATTCACAACGTCTTTAGGAAAAATATATTCAAAAACTTTTATCTGATTAGAATCTAAGGTTGGTCTGAGATTGGGGAATGGTCCAGAATAGTTGTTTCTTCTACTTTCGGTGGTTGTTAAATAATATTTAAATATGTCCCATAAAAGTAAAGTTTTCGGAGTTTCCATGTAAAAATGTTTTTTTATTTCAACTTTCTTTTCAATATCTTCCCTAAGTTCCCGATCTAAAATTCTATCTTTATTCATCAAATTATTTTTTTTAAGTTTAATATATTTTAATTCTTCTTCAAGTTCTAAACGTTCTTCTGCTTCTCTTGCCAATTTACTAGCATCATTTCTGGCTTCTTCTACCAATTTTTTATATAAATTAATTTTTTCAAGATTTTTAATGTGTAATGGTATAATTTCATCAATATTCTGATTAATTATATTTTCAGAGTATTGTAAGTATGCTATAGCCAAAGCATTTTGAACATATTTGTCATTGATAAGTGATGGTTTTTTATGATTAAACTGGAGCAATTCAATTCTTACATTTGAACCATATCTTTTACGTAATTCTAATTCATAGTTTGATTCATCAGCATAGTCAATGTTTGCTTTTTTACTAACCCATTTTCCGGTTTTTTCATCTTTTACTTTAGCAATAACAGTTACACTCTTTACTAAACCTCTTTTTTCTTGTTTCATTACTTTAATAATGGATCTATAAGCTTCAACACTATATTTGGTAAGTTGTGAACGTTTAAGTAAATATTCCCCACCTAATGGTAAATATTTAATTAATTCTAATCTACAAATTCCACTATTATTGGATTGAATATCGAAATCTGTTGAACCACATTCACATGTAACGTCTTCAACTTCAAATTCATCGTTAAATTGTAATATTTGTTCAATATTGTTCTTTTTATATTTTTGTTTACATTTTTTACAAGTAATTGTAGCATATTCCTCTAAGTGACCTATTGCTATTTTATGTGAAGCAATAGCAGATTTGACTTGATCTAAGATATTTTTCTTATTAGATGCCTTAATACGGAAATATTGTGCATGTCTGGATTGATCATGCACATCATCTGGAATAATTTCAGTTGAATTATTCCCTCCCCCTTTTCCAAATCTTTTTAAAGCACTATAAGGAGAAGTAAAACCTCTTATTTCCATTTTATTTCTGAGATTTTGAAGAGTTTCCAAATTCTTTTTTAAATATATAAAAATTTCTATAAAACTATCAAAATCTTCAATACTTTCAGCTAGGATAGGTTTACTTTGAATCTTTTTAAGATACTTCTCACTTTGTGTCACTAAGGTTTCGCTCATTTTATATGTTCACCAACATTTCCTTCTGTTGTTAAAAGTTCAATACTATCTGTTGCTAAGAGCATACCATTTGATTCAACACCAAATAATTTTGCTGGTTGTAAGTTTGCAACTACAATAACTTTTCTGTCAATTAAGTCTTCAGGTTCATATTTTTCAGCAATACCTGCAACTACTTGTCTAATTTCATCACCAATATCCACTTGTACTCTTAGTAATTTTTTAGAACCTTCAATTTTTTCCGCTTCTTTAATTTGTCCAACAACTAGGTCTACTTTAGCAAATTCATCAATACTTATTAAATCACTCATGTTTTCATCCTCTTCTTCTGTTTCATCTAATGCATATAATTTTTCTTTTTCTTCTTCAATTATTTTATCTTCAATTTTCTTAAATAATGGTTTGGCCTTTTTAATTTCATGTCCTGCTTCTAAAAACTCTTTAGCTTCTTTCCAGTTTACATTAGGAATTCTATCCTCAAAGTTTGTAAAACCATCTACAACTTCTGTTGGCATACCTATAACTTCACGGATTTTTTGTGTTGCTTCAGGTAAGTATGGTGTTAAAATAATGGATAACGCATGAACTAATTGGTTTGATAAATATAAACATGTTCTTGCACTGGCTTCATCTTCTTTAACAGCTTTCCATGGTTTTTTAACGTCAAAATATTTGTTAGCACTTTTGGTTAGGTTCATGATTTCTTGTAAACCATCTCTGAATTCGAAATTTTCTATACATTCTGCAACTTTGTCTGGTAATTCCTTAATCTTTCTTTCAAATTCTTTGTCTTCTTCGTTGTATTCTCCAGGTTCCGGAATTTTTCCGTCAAAGAATTTATGTGTAAACGTAAACGTTCTGTGAATATAGTTTCCTAAGTTATCTGTCAATTCATTGTTGATTCTTCTTTGGAAATCATCCCATGAAAAATCAGTGTCTTTGTTTAATGGTGCATTAATTACCATGTAGTATCTTAAAAGATCGCTGTCAAATTTGTCTAGGAAATCTTTAACCCATATCACCCATCCTTTACTGGTGGACATTTTACGTCCTTCTAAAGAAAGATATCCTCCACCAATTACGGAATACGGTAATTTAATATCTCTTCCCATTAACATGCTTGGCCAGAAAATGGTGTGGTGGTAAATAATGTCTTTACCAATAAAGTGTACAGTTTTATCATCCCAATAGCTTTTCCAATCAAGGCCATGTTCAGTTGCCCAAGTATTGGCTGAGGATTGATATCCAATAAACGCTTCTGCCCATACATATAAAACTTTACCTTCAGAATCTTTAAGAGGTACTGGGATACCCCAATTCATATCACGGGTCATAATCCAATCTTTAAGACCTTCATTTACCCATTCTTTTGCAAAGTTTTTTACATTTTTTGGAAGTTTATCATTTTCATTAATCCATTTTTTTAATGGTTCTTCGAATTCATGTAATTTGAAGTAATATTGTTCGGATTGTTGAACATGAGGGGTTCCATCACAGATTAAACAATGAGGTTCAACTAGTTCTGTTGGATCTAAGTGACGACCACAAACTTCACACTGATCTCCTCTTGCTCCTTCACTTTCACAATGAGGGCATGTTCCTTCAACATATCTGTCAGGTAAGCTACGTTGACAAGTATCACAATAGAGTTGATCTATGGTTTTTTCGTAAATGTATCCTTTTTCATATAATTCTTTAAAGAATTCCTGTGCCATTTCATAATGGATTTTATCAGTTGTTCTTCTAAAACTGTCTAATGAAATATTACAGGATTTTAAATCGTTACCTATTAATTCATGGTATTTATCTGTAATATCTTTAGGACTAATATTTTCCTGTTCTGCTCTAACTGCAATAGGTGTTCCATGCTCATCTGTTGCACAAACCATCACAGTATCTACTCCATTCATACGATTATATCTTGCATAAATATCTGCAGGAATATATGTGGAACGAAGATGTCCTAAATGACAAGGACCATTTGCATAAGGTAATGCACATGATATAAATAACTTACTCATCTTTTTTAATTCTCCCTTTATTAATAATTAAATAATTTTTATAATTAATTAAATTGTAAAATTAAGATATAATAATATTTATTTTGTATGATTTATTTAGTTTGCTATATTTTCTAAAAAAATTGGTATGGTTGTTATTGGGGGAAAAATTTCTTCTCTTTAAAATATATTAGGAGTGTTAATATAGATATTATAATATCATGATAAAAACACCATATATAAATCCATTTAGTAATGATGCTAAAGAAATTGTCAGTAGATTAGGTCAAGTGGATACTTTAGACAAAAGAAATGATTCTTTAATGGTTATAGTTAATCATACTCGTGGTCAAAATTTAAATGATCCTCATACATTACCGGAAACATTAAAAGGTTTGGCTCTTGCCCGTTTTGAATGGTTTTTATTTAGAAAAACTTCAGAAACTCAAGAAAAAAAGTACGAGTATTTATTTAATCCTGAAATATATGAATATGATGTAGTGTCCTTTTATCTATTGTGTCAGGCGGTTGCAATAAAATTTGGGCCTGATAGTCATGAAGCTAAGATGGTTCTAGATTGTGAAGAAGAGATAATTTCACAACGTTTGGAAATTCTTAAAGCTGAACCAAATGATTTTCAATCAAGTTTTTTAAGAAAAGCTCTTAATCAATTAATTGATACTAATAACATTTATTGGACTGATTTAAAAGAAGTTCTGGATTTAGGTAAACTGGATATTAATGAATTATTATTATCAAATGGTAGATTAGTTCTTGAATATGAAGATTTTATTGCTGAATATGGAGATTTGATTCATAATAGGGATCCAAGAACTATGTATGAAGTTACCGCAGGGGTAAGAATTAAATCTAAATTACTGCTTGGTTTGATTAGGTTATATACTAAACAGTACATAGAAACGGTATATGAAATGTCAAAAAGGATGGTTGAACCGAATCAAATTTTGTTGGATTTAGCTGATGATATAAAAGAAGCACAACAAAAAGCTCAAAGTCTAAAATATGGTGTTGCAGGAAGTTCTAATTATATTGATGACAAACCAATTAATTATGAACTGGAAGCATTCCCTCCTTGTGTAAGAAAGTGTATGGATGGAATTAAAAGTGGTGGAAGGAATGATGCGATTGTATTGTTTTTAACACCATTTGTATCGTATTCAAGATTATGTCCGGGAATATTCTCAAGACAAGAACAAAATATTAAAATATCTGATGTGGATCCATCACTGGATATAACATTAAATGAAATAATTCCTATGATATATGATGCCGCAGAATCATGTAGTCCCCCTTTATTTAAGGACCAGCCACAAGAAAAAATAAACATAAATTCTAAATTGGGATTTGGACTGCATTCTGAATTAAAATTAGATAATGAAGGTGAAACTCACTGGTATACTCCGATGAGTTGTGAAAAAATTAAGTTACACATGCCACATTTATGTACACCAAATATTGACTGTAAAAAGATAGGAAATCCATTAACATTTTATAATCGTAAAAGAAGGTTAATGAAGAAGGATAATGAAAATAGGCAGGTGGAAGAAAATGGAGATTGAGTTAAAACCTGCATCAAACTATGAAAGAAAAATATTTTATAGGGAAGAATGGGATGTTAAGGATGTACCTGATTTTGTCATGGATTCATTGACAAGCAGAGAATTTGGGTTTGATCATTTTGGTCAAGGACCAAATGATAGGTATAAAACATTTCAGGATGCTCTTAGATTAAAACGCTTTATTAAGGCGAAACAACCTTTTGCATCATATTGTTCGGTAGCATATTATGACAATCCAAAGCAGCGAAAAGGTTGGCAGAAGTCTGAATTGGTTTTTGATGTTGATGCTAAAGATATTCCTATTAGAACTTGTGACTGTAAAGAAGGGGAAGTATGTGACATATGTTTAAATCAGGCAAAAGAAATTGTTTTAATGATTAGAGACGTATTAAAAGGAGAAATGGGTTTAAAAAATATTAACATGGTTTATTCTGGAAGAGGTTATCACGTAAGAGTAATTGATGACAATGTTATGGAAGCATCTAGTGAATTAAGAGGACAGATAGTTCAGTATGTTATAGGAGCAAAACAGCCAGATTTAACCAATTCATTAGGTTTTACAAATCTACAGCATTTTATCATTCCTTTTGGATATTCAAAGAATTTCACTAAATGGTCTAAATATACGATTCTTCATTTAACAAAAGATTCAAAATTAGATAACGTGAATAAAAAATTATTAAATGATGTAATTAAACATCGTGATGTTTTAAAGGATGATTTATGGGGAGCATTTAGAGCGGATGTTGGTCCAAGACGATTTGAAAAAGTAATGGCTGCTGTTAGTAGAATAAATATGAATATTACTGATACAAAAGTTTCCATAGATTTAAAACGTATTCTCAGATTACCTTCTACTTTACATTCTAAAGTCAGTATGAAATCAACTTTAATAAAGAATATTGAAACATTTGATCCGTTTGATGATGCTGTTCCTAATTTTGTTTTTGAAAGGAAATAGTATGGGGAATGTTTGCTAGTAACATTATCTTCTCTTTATTTATTCTGTTTAAAATAGTTTCTTTGAAGCTTTTTTTCTCTTTTTATTCTGTTATTTTTTTCAATATTTTTTTTGATTTTCTGGTCCTGTTTTTTTAAGTAAAGTATATATATAAAAAGAATTATAATGGGTTATACCCATAGGGGTATATGTATATGTATTTAACGTTTAATCAAAACTTACGTATTATGTTCAAAGAGGTGGATAAAGATGAAAAAAAGATTATATGAATTTAAAAAAGATGTAATTATAATTTTATTATCCGCAATATGTGTAATACTAAGTCATTTCAATGTTAATGTCCTTGGTATTGATTTAGCGTATATTGCATTAATTCTATGCGGAATACCTATAATTTTTGGTTCTATAATAGGTTTAGTTAAAGAACATGATATTAAAGCCGATGTACTTGTATCAATAGCAATAATTGCCTCGGTATATATAGGTCAAATATTTGCGGCAGCAGAAATTGCCGTTATAATGGAATTTGGAGGATTATTAGAAAAAATCACAGTATCTACAACACAATCCCGAATTGAAAAACTAATGGATTTGCAACCATCAAAAGCAAGATTAATTAAAGATAATGTAGAAAATATGGTGGATGCAATAATCGTTAAAAAAGGAGATTTGCTCAAAATAAATCCCGGAGAAAGCATACCTGCTGATGGTAGAATAATCAAAGGTAGCACAACGGTAAATCAATCACTTATAACTGGTGAATCCTTGCCTGTTGAAAAAACAATTGGCGATGAGATATACGCTGGAACAATAAATAATTTCGGACAAATAATTGTTGAAGTTACAGAAGATTATGAATCAAATTCATTACAAAAAATAATATTCTTAATAGAGAATGTAAACGGGGACGATACTCCAATAGTAAGACAAGCAGATGAGATAGCTAATTGGGTTGTTGTAATTTCATTATTCATGGCAATTTATGCATATTTTATTACGAATAACATTACAAATGCAGTAACGGTGTTGGTGGTATTTTGTCCATGTGCATTGGTCTTAGCAACTCCTACAGCAATAATAGCTGCAATAGGAAACTTGTCAAAACATGGAATTTTAGTTAAAAATTCAGCAATATTGGAATCATTATATAAAATGGATAATATTCTCTTCGATAAAACAGGGACAATTACAACAGGAATTCCCAAAGTAGTAAACATGCAAGCATATGATAAGACAGATGAACGGGAACTTCTTAAAATCACTGCTTCAGCAGAAAATAATTATAATCATCCATTATCTCAAGCAATTTTGGATTATTATGATAGTGATGAACTTTATGAAGTTAAAGAATTCGAAGTAGAATTAGGAATGGGAATTTATTGTATTATAAATGATAAGGAATGTCTTGTGGGAAATGAGAAATTATTTACAAAATATAATATAAAAATTCCGGAAAATCTATTCAAAACTGAAGAAACAACAGTAATTTACTCATATTATAATAATGATTTTTTAGGAAGTTTTTCAATAAAGGATACACCTAAAGAGGGTATTGAGAATGTAATAAATATACTTAAATCAGAAAAATACGAAGTAACTCTTTTAACAGGAGATAATGATACTGTTGCAAAGGATATAGGAAAACAAGTAAATATAGATGATATACATTCAAACTGTCTACCTGAGGACAAATTGGAATTTGTTGATAATTTAAGAAAAAAGTTAAAAAAAGTTATGATGGTTGGTGATGGAATAAATGATGCATCAGCATTAAAAAGAGCAAATGTTGGAGTAGCAATGGGTAACATTGGCAGTGACATTACAATAGATTCTGCAGATTTGGTATTTATCAATGATGATATAAGGTTTGTACCTTACCTAATGAAAATGTCTAAAAGAACGTATTACACAATAAAATTTGGAATAATCTTTTCATTAGTCTTAAATACAATTGCAATGATATTGGGTTTTATTGGAATTTTAACTCCGATTACGGGGGCATTGGTTCATAATATTGGATCCGTATTTGTAATCATATTGGCTGCACTATTGTTCAAACAAAGATTTAAAATCAACGAGTTTAATTTTCATTAATTCCCTCTTAATCCCTTCTTTTTGATTTGATTTTTTAATAGCTTTTACATCATACTTATTGATTTTACTATTAATCTCGTTTAAGTTTATAATCTGGATGAATATGCATGAAAATATTATCTAAATATTCATTATCCTCTTTTTTAATTATTTTTTCTATGGACTCAAATTTATAATTTTGAGAAATTTCATCTTTAATATTTTTTCCTAATTTTAATATGCTTCTATTTTCTTTTTTTACAATGTTTTCAACCATTTCTTGAACTGTTTTGTATTTCCTTTCAGAAACGGCAATCCATTTGTTATTTTTTATATAAGCTTGAGGATATTTTTCTTTGAAATTAAATCCATTTTCATTATATTTAACTAATGGGCCTTGATGAATTTTTACATTGGATAATTTATCTACAGTATATTCTAAAATTATATTGGCTATATTGTTTGAATCGATGAAATAATTACTCTCAATGATATTAAAATCATACATTTCGGATACATTTATGAATGAATTCATTGTTTTTGTAATTTGTGGATAAATTACATCATCAGGTAATTCGGGAACGTTAAATGATAAAACATAACATTTAGTTCCTCTTTTTTCAAATTCATCAAGTAATTCTTTTTTATCTGTATTAATTATCCTATCTTTAAAGTACTCTTTCGTAGGATTTTTTAAAAAGTTCCGACAGGCTACTATGAATTCGGAATATTTCTGCATACTTAATGCAGCTGCCACGTTTCTATTTTTGTCAACAGGATCAATGACTATAAGCGGGTCTTTATAATTATTGCTGGTACCATAATTTTCTAAATCTATTTTATACCTATTTTGCCATTTATTTGCAGCAGTTTGTATAACCTCTTCAAAGTTATGGTATTTTAAGATTAATAATTCACACAAATACCCTGAAAAACCGTTAACTTTGGCATTTGCACCATATGTATTTATGGAAGTCATAAATTTTTTTAATAACAGTACCTGATTGGCTTCTTCATCTGTTAAATGTCCCTGAACATAGTCTGTATGGAGAATTGTTCTATCTACCGCAGATTTTAATTCACTAGCATCTTTGATGTTATAACAAGGAACGAAATCAACTTCAAAATCATCTATAATTCCTGTTACGTATGGATGAGAAGCATATCTTATTTCTTGTTTACCATTTACTTGTTCAATACAATACTGTCCAAATTCAAGACCATATTCTTTTAATTCCTCTTCAGAATATGATAGGGGGAATGTTATAAAAATGTCTATGTCTGCTTTATCCATTAATGAAGTTTTTTTTGCCATTGAACCTACAAGTCTACAGTTGATTTCAACATTTTTCTTGTTTGCGTAGTTTTTTATTATTTCCATTAACTTGTTGGAGAATTCTATAACCTTTTGTCTTTCTTCAGCAGAAGGTTCAATTTCTTTTAATATTTCTTTATAAATAATATCACCTGAACAAAAATAGCTTAAAAAGGAGGGGAGGATAAAAAATATTATAATTTTTTAGCACTAACAATAGTTATAGGATTTAGTGCTTTCATCATTACTCCACGATCGAGTATTGTTCCACGGGATACATTTAATGAAACAACTTCAGGTTCAGCTCCTAAATCTTTAAGCATACGTACTGCATCAGTTGCTGTTTCTAAAACTATGGAAGTAATAATTATTTTTCCACCTACCGGAAGTTTGAGGTAACCGGTTTCAATAATATTCTCAATATTTCCGTTACTGCCCCCAATCATAAGTTTTGTGAAGTCTTCTATTTCATCTAATGCGGCAAGTGCCTCATTTTCTATTAGTTCCACTTTGTTTTGTAATCCAAATTTTTCTAAGTTGCAGCGTGTTGTTTGAATAGCTTCGGGGTTCATATCAATACTATATACTTTGCGTGCTCTTTTTGCAAACTCTAAAGTTAATCCACCTGTTCCACAGCCAACATCTATAACAACATCTTCATCAGTTAAACTTGTTTTACTGATTACTAATGCCCTAATTTCTTCTTTTGTTGGTCCTGGTACTTTTTCTGTTTTAATAAACTCGTCATCTGGTGTTATGTCGAAATACATTTTAAAGTCTCCAATTTTTTTTAACTGATAATTATTATTATTGTTTCCATTTAGTAAATAAGTTATTATCAATATCCATTATGTCTAATATTTTTCCGACAATAAAATTAATTTGATCGTCTAATGTTTGAGGTTTGTGGTAAAATCCAGGCATTGCTGGTAAAATTATAGCACCTTCTCCACTTAATTTGGTCATGTTTTCCAGATGAACGGTTCTTAACGGTGTTTCTCTTGGAACAATTATTAACTGTCTTCTTTCTTTTAGTGTTACATCACCAACTCTTGAAATAACATTATCACCATATCCATTAGTTATTGCAGACAATGTTTTCATACTGCATGGGATAATAACTGAAGCATCAAATTTAAATGATCCGCTATTCACTATGGCATTTAAATCATTTTCATCATGAACATATGAAGCTATGTTTTCTACATCCTGTACGGAATAATCAGTTTCATATTCTATGATATCCTTGGCTATGGAAGAAATAATTAAATGTGTTTCAACATCATTTTTCTGTAATTCTTCCAGTAATCTTATTCCTAATATTGCTCCACTCGCACCACTTATTCCCACAACAACTCTCATATTTTTTTCCTCATAAATCGAATTCTTTTATATTTTGATATATAGGTCCGGAAGGAGTTAATGTACTGGATTTGATATAAATCTTTTTAACTTCCATTTTTCCGTGATACTTTTTCTTAAGGTTTTTCAAAGTTTGACTTAGTTTTTCTTTGTCCGAAATATTTTTTACCCTTCCAATAGTAATGTGGGGTACATAATTTTTTTCCTTTTTAAATCCAATCTTATTGAATTTTTTATCTAAATCTTCAATTAATTTGATTGTAGTATTGTTTTTATCCTTTATTCCTGTCCAAATTACTCTTGGATTATATATATTTGGAAAAGCACCTATATTTACTACTTTTATAGTATATTCTTTATAATTTTTAAGGGTTTTGTTGATGATATCAGTTATCTGTTCTAATTTATCCTCGTCTATTTCACCAAAGAATTTAAGGGTCAGATGAATATTTTCAACTTCAACAAATTTAATATTTGAAGATTCACTATCTGCTATAATTTCTTGTGATTCTTCTATTTTATTTTTAATATAAGGTTCAATTTCAACAGCTAAAAAAGTTCGCATAAGAAATCCTCATCATATTTAATAAAAAAAAGGGTATTGATAAAAATTATCAATATTTAAAAAATTATTGGTAGTTAACTAAAAAATTATTTTTCAATAATCTGTTCTTCAATGGCCATTCCAAAATGTCTTGCACCATCAGTAAAGTAAGCTAATACTTTATCTCCAACTTTAATATCTGATACTGAGATAGGTTCACCTTTTTCAGAAACTAATCTAATAGTTTCAGCATTCTGAACTAAAGTTTTAATTTTTTGACCATTATTTTCTGCTTCAATCATCATTAATGGTCTTCTTTCTATTTTTGATCGTCCGATGATTGCTGTTTTAGCTTCACCTTTGGTGTTTATTGTAATTACTTCATCTCCCGCTTCAAGTTCTGAAAGATATCTTGTTTTGTTTCCGGGAGTCATAACATAAGCGTGGACTGCTCCAGCATTTACTCTAAATGGACGGGATGCAACGTATTCACTTTCTAATGATTCACTGTGGACCATGAATAATCCTGAAGCAAAGGATCCAATTAACATTCCTTCGCCCACTTCCATTATGGAGCAAGTATCTACACAGACTCTGTCACCTAAACCTACACTTTCAACTTTTGTTACTGTGGCTTCTTTGAGTTCATAGATTTCTTTTGAAGTTTTTTCAATTAAACTTCCCAGTCTTCTAATTTCATTTCCATCGTTTGAAGATAATAAAACACCGTCTGATCCATGTTCCATAGTTTCTAAAGCTAATTTTGCTTCTTCATAATTAGGAACATCCACCATAATTTTAGAAGTACGTTCCTGAAGACTTGCTATAATATTTTCTAATGGAATAACTTTCCAATTTTTACCTTTTAAAATTACATAATCAGCAACAGTTCCTAATTTAGAAACTAATAACTCATCTTCTTTATTGTTAATTTCGATATAAACTGCAACTTCTTTACCACTTTCTTGAGCTTGTTTAACGTCTTCTAAAGATACTTTTTCATCAGTTCCTAATAATAATATGTCAGAATCTGTTTTATCTGACACTATTTTTACATTACCTAATTCTTTAATGCTTTCAGAATTGTCTAAATCCATTATATATTCTATTCCAGATTCTAAAGCACTGACTATGGCATCTTTACGATCATTCCATGTACCTGTTGGTCTAACCCATGCAAATTTCATATCAATTAACTTCCTTATTCGTTTATAATTTCTAATGCTTCATCAGGACTCATTCTATTATGAACAATCTCAACTAATGCTCTTGTCATTTTGGTAGGATCTTTTGCTTGGAAAACATTTCTACCTATAGCTATTCCGGCACCACCAACTTCTATGGCATCATTTACCATTTCTAATAATTGTTTATCTGTTTCCACTTTAGGTCCACCAGCAATTATTACAGGAACAGGACAACCATCAACAACTTCTTTAAAAGTGTCAGGATCTCCAGTATAGTTGGTTTTTACAAT
>RHMF01000186.1_pt1 | contig 40880 bp, 59 predicted proteins | sample 5365151 | NCBI WGS metagenome assembly RHMF01 (sample SAMN10266501, study PRJNA497801) | feces metagenome | isolation source: feces | host: Bos taurus | place: China: Prairie of Fairy Mountain | collected 2017-08-14 | reverse complement strand
CGTGACCTGGGAGTATCGAAGACCGATGACGAATACTTGCAGGATTTAAACGCAATGCTGGAAGATATACCAGGCACGATAGAAACAATCATTGACCCGTCAGCGGCCAGCTTTATAACGCTTTTACGCAAGCAAAACAGCCGCTACAAAGTAAGGCCAGCGATAAATGATGTAATGGACGGCCTACGTGAAACGGCTGTGGCCATGCAAAGGGGACTGATAAAGATATCGCCAAAGTTGAAGGAATGGAAGCAGGAAGCAGAAGGTTATGTATGGGATGAAGATTCACTGGAAGACAGACCGATAAAAGTGAATGACCATTTAATGGATTCCATGCGTTATTTTGTGAAGACGAAGCACGTGGCGAAGATAAAGCGTGATTATGGTTTAAGCATTTACAAATAAGCCTAAAATGGCTATAATTGCGGCATAGGAGGTATGCACTATATGGTAACTTATGAAGACCTTGTGGAAGTACGGGATAAAAACAACGATTCACTGATGGCGAATTTTGTTATATCAACAATCGGCAATTATAAATCCAGTGAACGGTATAAAGAGGCCGTGATAGCATATGACTATTTTAGGCGCAGGAATACCACAATACGTGAATATCAAAAACTGTTATACACGATAAGCGGGGAGTCAGTACCCGATAACTACAGCGCTAACTACAAGTTTTGCAATGCGTTTTTTCAGATATTCGTAGAGCAGGAAAACAGCTACCTACTGGGAAACGGTATCACATTCAATGAGAATGACACAAAAGATAAGCTGGGTGGTGACCGATTCGATAACGTGCTGATGGAGCTGGGAGAATACGCATTGTGGGGCGGCGTATCGTATGGCTTTTACAATCTTGACCATGTAGATACATTCAAAGTCACGGAGTTTGTGCCGTTAATAGGTGAAGAAGATGGCGCACTACACGCAGGTATCCGTTTTTGGCAGATAGACAACGCAAAGCCGTTAAGGGCTACACTGTACGAAGAGGACGGATACACGGACTATATATGGCGGTTGAATGAAAAAGGGGAGCTGGAAGAAGGCACGATACTACACCCGAAAAGGGCATACGTGCAAATCGTGCAAAAATCGACCGCAGACGGCGAAGAGATTTTAGACGGGGAAAATTACCCTGGCTTCCCTATTGTGCCACTGTGGGCAAATCAGACGCACCAAAGTGAGCTTACAGGCCTACGTGAGAAGATAGACGGCTATGACCTCATACAAAGCGGTTTTGCGAATGACCTTGACGATGCATCCATGATATACTGGACAATACAGAACGCTGGTGGTATGGATGACGTTGACCTTGCGAAGTTTTTGGAGCGCATGAAGGTGGTACACGCCGCTGTAATAGACGATGACGGGGCAAGGGCAGAGGCACACACGATGGATGTACCGTACCAGGCCAGGATGACAGCGCTGGCTGATATCCGTGACAGTTTGTATCGTGATGCAATGGCTCTTGATACGGATAAGATTTCCGCAGGCTCTATCACCGCCACAGCTATCCAGGCCGCCTATGAGAATTTAGATTTAAAATGCGACCGTTTTGAAATGTGTATCAGTGATTTTATTGACGGCCTTTTAAAGCTAATCGGAGTAGAAGACAGCCCGACTTTCAAGCGCACAAAGGTTGTGAATATGGCTGAAGAGACGCAGATGCTTTTACAGGCGGCGAATTATCTTGACAGTGAAACGATTTTGAAGCACTTGCCGTTTTTATCACCCGATGAAATTGAAGAGATAATGGAGCGCAAACAAGAAGAGGAAATGGAGCGTTTTAACCAGGCGATGCAATTACAAGGCCAGCCCGCAATAGGTGAAGGCGAAGGCGAAGGCGAAGAGCTGGAAACGTCCGAAGAAGGCGAAGAGATACCCGAAGACGAAGAGGGTGAAACATCCGAAGGCAGTGACCTTGAAAGTTTTGGGAATGAAATAATCGGACAGCTGGAAGAGCTTTTGAAAGAGTTGGAGGATTGACGTATGGGCGATAATTATGACCCTCAAAAAGCGCATGAATACTATGAAAAACACAAAAAGCTGAAGGGCAGGCGCAAAAGCTATTCAACAAAAGGGTGGAGCAGTCTAAAAAAACAGGCGTGGGAAGCCAAAAAAGAGCAGTTAAGCACCGAACACAAGGCCATAAAAACGAATATCACCGAAACATCAAAAGCCACACGCCAGGCGCTATCAGCTGAAGCGAAGGAAAAAATTGCGGCCTTGCGTGAACGCTTAAAGGGCTTGCCAAAAGCGCAGAAGGAAGCCGTTAAGAACAGCATACAAGGCATGATAGACGGCATCCGTGGCCAGTTAAAACTGGATAAATCAGCTATTACGGAGAGCGCAAAAGAACAGCGTGCAAACGAAAATGAAGCGTACAAAGACCGTAAAGAAGCGGCGTATGACGAAATAAAGAAGTCAAAAGCGAAGCGCAAAACAGTAAGCGTGGAAGCTGAACGATTGACAGATAGAGGTAAAACTTTTGGCTGATGAAGCAAGAGAATGGACAGACGCACAGCTTGTAGAGATAGAGCGCAGGCTGAAGAAGACGTATCAGAAGGCGCAGGCCGAATTGTCTGTAAAATGGCATGATTATATGTCAGCAGGGCAGGCACGGCTTGCGTCCCTTTACAATGCGTATCTGAATGCACCAGCTGATAAGAAGGCCGATGCGCTTTTGAAATACCAACAGGCGGCGCAGGCGTACACACTACGCAATCAGTGGTACAACGATATGGTGACGCAGACGGCGTATGAAATAGCGCACGTGAATGAGCGTGCCATACAGTACCTAAACGGGCAGATGGCCGATATATACAGGGTGAATTTTAACCAGCCAGTGCCAGGCCTTGACGAAGTGGGCGTGCGTTTTGATATAGCCGATGCGGCTACCGTGCGCAGGCTGATACTTGACGGCGATATAAAATTGCCATACAAGGAATTGAATATCCCGAAGGATATGCTATGGAATACGCAGACCATGAACGATGCAGTATTACAGGGCATAATACAGGGTGAAAGCATTGACCACATAGCACAGCGGCTATTCCCCGAAATAATGCGGGGCTGGGATTTTACAGGAATGACGCAAGCCGAAAAGGACGATATCATGCGCAAAAACTGGCAGGCGGCTGTAAGAAATGCCCGCACGATGGTAACAGGCGCAGAAAACAGGGGCAGGCTGGACAGATACGAAGAGCTGGAAGACGAAGGCGTTATAATGCACAAGGTATGGATAGCTACACCCGATATCCGAACCCGTCACGCACATTTTGTTATGGACGGGCAGGAAGTACCCACGGACGAACCATTTATAGACGGCTGGGGCTATGAGCTGATGTACCCTGGTGACCCCAGTGCCCCCGCAAAGACCGTATATAATTGCCGTTGTTCGATGCGCAGTGAGTTAATCGGAGTGCGTGGGAAGAGCGGAAAGATACAGTACATATCCAGGGAAGAGCGCAACGGCTTGCACCAGCAACAGATGAAAGAAGAAGCTGAAAGAAGGGGGCTGTAAATTATGGGATTCGTTGTTAATTTCAAAGATAGCAGTGGAAACGTGCTGAAGGAGTTTAGGCACAAAGTACAGCTTGCATTGCGGCTTATCGGAGAACAGGCAGAAGGCTACGCAAAAGAAGATTGCCCAGTTGATACAGGCCGTTTAAGAAACAGTATCACATATGTAACGGCCAGCGAACAGGGGGCGGCGAATGTCAACAAGTATTCGGGCAGTGCGGCGAACGGGCAAACTGATGCGAAGCCCAGCGATTATAAGCCAAAAGGCAAGCCCGAAGATGATAGCGTGTATATCGGCACAAACGTGGAGTATGCGGCGTATATAGAATATATGTCAATGGCGCATAAAGTGGGCAAAGCGCATTTTTTGAGGGATGCGGCCACCACCCACAATGCCAGGTATAAAGAGATAGCAGAAGCCGTACTGAAGGCCGACTGAATTGTGAATTTTTTGTGAATTTTTACACTATTATGTAACCATTTAAAGAGTGACTATCAGTCACTTTTTTATTTTCTGATAGTAAAACTTCACATACGTGCAAAGTAACGTGTGTAGGATAGCGAAAAGTGTGTAGGATACTACACTGATTTTTTGACAGCTGAAAACAAGTATATCATGCCGCAAACGTCAACAGATACCCTTATATTATATATATTATTATTATTATTTATTATATACTTTTTTATGTAGGAATGTAGGATTGTAGGTAAATATAAAAAAGTGTATAAGAAAAAATATTTCCATGTAAAAGGTTTGTTTTTGCCTTCAATCGTTCACATCGTACACACATCATTTTTCTGTTGACGTATCACAACATATTGTGGTATTCTATCCCCAAAGGGTACAAGGGATAGTACCAAAAAATCTAATGGCAAAGCAACGCCACCGAAGAAAAGGAGATTATAAACATGGCACTTACAAGAAAAATGCTGGCGGCTATGGATATACCCGCCGAGAAGATTGACGAAATTATCACGGCACACACGGATACGGTAAACGCAATCAAAGAAGAGCGTGACGCACTGAAAGCGGATGTGGAAAAGGTTGCGGGGCTTCAGAAGGAGCTGGAAAAGGCTTCCAAAGACCTGGAAGATTTAAGGGCAGGAGACTGGCAGGCCAAATACGAAAAGATTAAAGGCGAATATGACACCTTTAAGACCGATACCGAAACAAAGGCTGTGAAAGCATCGAAGACAGAAGCATATAAAAAACTTTTGCTGGATGCAGGAATTTCTGATAAGCGTATCGCAAGCATCTTGAAAGTGACAGACGTGGACGGTATTAAGCTGGACAAAGATGGCAAGATAGAAGATGCCGAAAAGCTAACCGAAAACGCAAAAACCGAATGGGCTGATTTTATCGTAACGAAGCAGGAACAGGGCGCAAGCGTAAGCAAGCCGCCCGCAAGCGATGGCGAAACAGTCGATAACCAGCCGAGTAGAGCGGCGCAGATGGCCGCAAAGTATCGTAACGAACATTACGGAAACCCACAGTAAAGGAGGAATAAACCATGAGCTTTATAGGAGCTACAGAACAGGGTAAGACTTATGCGCCTGGCTATTTCCTGGCACACAATGACGAAAACATTACCCGTGAGACAAGAGAGATAGCGCAGAATAGCGCTTTTGTGGTAACTGATGACAAGGGCACAAAGCACGTACCTATGGGCACAGCTTACCCTACAAACGATGGCAACGCAATCGGCATTCTGTATGAGGATGTGGATGTAACTGTTGGCAATATGCCTGGTTCAGTTGTAACAGCAAACGCAGAAGTGTACGAAGACAGACTTCCCGTAGCGCTTGCAGATGCCGCAAAGACCGCACTTACAGCAAAAGGCTTTAAGTTTATTGCAACAGCGCCCGCTGTTGAAAGACCGTATTAAGGGAGGTACAGGACGATGGCAAAATGGGAAGATAATATTTTCGGTAAAGTAGCAAAGAAGGACTGGCTGGATGTAGGGGCACAGATACCCACCAGGCAGACAGACCCTATTGATGGGCTGTTTGGCGATGACAAGACAGATAACCTGGTTGCATACTGGGAGAGCATTGCGGCGGAATACGGTATCCCCGTTATGGCGCAGTTCCACGGCTTTGACACTGAATCACTTAAGACTTTCAGAGTGCCTATTGATACCCACAATATCGAAAAGGGACTTATCAAAGTTAAGATAAATCAGTCAGAGAGACTTCGTGCGCTGAAGAGAAGCGGCGTTGAAGGCAACGATGCACTGTATGACTACGTTTTACAGGATGGTATCAGACTTGCAGACCAGGTTGTGACCCGTACAAAGGTTGCAAAGAATGAGCTGATGGCAACTGGTAAGGTTACAATCAAAGAGAATAACCTGGCACTTACCGTTGACTACGGTGTAAAGGATGCGCATACTGGTTATACTCTTGACCTTAACTATGATGCAGACGTTGCATCACAGATACAGGCAATCGTTGATGAAGCGCTGGATGCAGGCGTGACAATCAACGGCCTTATGACCAGCACAAAGAATCTCACAAAGATGCGCAACAACAAGTATCTTCAGACCGCTATAAATGGCAATGTAGGTGCAGGCGCACAGCTGTCACGTGGCCAGCTGGAAAGCTACTTTGCTGATGAATTCGGTATCAACACCATTGTGACAAATGACCTCCGTTACGGTGAGAGCGCAGAAATAGGTGAGGACGGCCGCCCCGTTATAAAGCAGGCAAGATATTACCCCGAAAATAAGGTAACATTCTTCGCTACGAACCCTGGCGGAAAGCTGGGAACGGGACTTTGGGGAGATAGCCCCGAAGCAGATGCCGCAAAGTTCTACGATGTAGGCGGTTCACCGATAAGCCCTTATGTTTACATCATGCAGTGGATGGAAACAGACCCCGCTGTACTGTGGACAAAGGCAAGCGGTCTGTTTGTGCCCGTGCTTTACAATCCCGACAGTCTGTTTATTGCGACTGTTGCAGATGATTTCATGGACAGAGCAACGATTGCACCCGAATCACAGGGCAATAGCGTGTATGAAGTAGCCGTAAGCGATATCCAGGGAAGTGACCTTGCAGTAGCAAACGGCGCTGTAACTGGTACATCAAAGTGGCTGTCGGGCAGTAACGCAATAACCAATGTTTGGGGCGCAGGTAACTTTATCGTACTTAAGTGGAGCGATATTGACCCGAAGGCTACCAGCATTAAGGTAGGACTTGAACCCAGCGCTGGCACTGGCATGGTAGAGTGCTATGAAGACCTTGACAGAAACGGCCTGTTTAAGATAACCAACAAGAACATTCAGAAGTTTAAGCTGATTGTATCTGATGGCCAGCACAGCCGTGTACAGTACCTTGACCTGTCGGGGCTTACACTTCAGACGGCATAACATAGGAGGTGCGATATGGTAGTAATAAACCATGTTGAAAAAATCGCACCGTCAAAGATAACGGTTTCCGCACCTCTTCCCGTAAAGAAGGAAGAGGTTGCGAAGCCCGAATCAGAGGCGAAGCGTGGACGCAAGGCAAAGGATGAATAATTAAGGGACGGTGTAGAAGGATGTTGACAGAAATATGCGCAAATATCAGAAATTACTTTACCTGGGAAAAGGATAAGCATATCGGTGATTTTGCGATAGTTGACGGACAGATTACACCGTCTTTTGATATTCCTACAGACTATATCAGAATTGTGGGAAGCCACTTAAATGACGGTGTAAAGAAGCGTGGTACAGATGGCACGTTTGGACTGGAAGATGAAGCTGAATTTCATGGTGGAATATGGGTTATGTCACCGCCTAAAGACTTTCTTGCGCTGGCCGTGGAGATAGAAGACTGGCAGAAAAAGAATGGCAATGTTGACAGCCAGGCAATGTCACCGTATAATTCAGAATCATTCGGCGGCTATAGCTATTCAAAGAGCGGCGGCGGGGCAAATGGTGGTGCTGGCGGCGCAAGCTGGCAGAATGCATACGCTACAAGGCTTAACGCATATAGGAGAATACGGGTATGAGCTTATTATCAGAAGCAATGGAAGATTGTGTGTTGATGGATAAGCGCACTGTGGCTGATGGCTACGGGGGATATACCACCGAATATGTGCCAGGCGCAGAGTTTAGTGCGGCGATAGTGCTTAACAATTCGATGGAAGCACGTATAGCACAGCAAGCAGGCGTTACGGCCGTGTACACCATAACCACCACAAAGGCGCTGAACCTACAGTATCATGACGTGTTTAAGCGCACGGGGGATGGCAAGATATTTCGTGTCACATCCGATGGGGATGACAAGAAAACACCCGCAAGTGCGTCACTTAATATGCGCCAGGTTTCCGCCGAAGAATGGGAGATACCAACATGACAGCAATGCAGGCGTTAAACTCGTTTTGGAATAGTTTTGGACTGGCGGCGTATGACGAAAACACCGTGCCCGATAAAACGGCGCTTCCATACATCACGTATGAGGCCAGCGAAGACTATTTTGACAACACAATAGCGTTGACAGCTTCACTGTGGTATCGTTCACCGTCATGGGCTGATATAAGCTCTAAAGAAGAGCAGATAGCGGATTTTATAGGCAGGGGCGGCCGACAGATAGCGTTTGAAAATGGTGCGTTTTGGATAAAACGTGGCCAGCCGTGGGCGCAGAGAATGTCAGACCCTTCTGATGAAATGATAAGACGCATAGTTTTAAACATTGAAATAGAATTTATACAGTAGGGAGGTAAAAACCATGAAGTACACACAGATACCTGTAGATACTTTCAAGAATTTACAGATGAACGCTGGTATCCTTACCGATAATTTCGACCCCGCAACGGGCACTATCGGCAATCTTATCGGCGCTACCACTGGCGGCATCCAGTTTGCAGATGCCCCCGAATTTTCGGATTTTGGCGATGATATCGACAACTGCCCGAAGAACATGAAAGAGCTGAAGAAGCTCACAAATCATGCTGTTACCATGAGCGGAACGTTTGTATCTCTTACGGCATCTACCGTAAAAATGCTTGCAGGCGCAAGTGATATAGATGCAAACAATGCAGGCCATATTATTCCCAGGAACGATTTACTTGACAAAGACTTTACCGATATGTGGTGGGTAGGCGATTATTCAGATGATAACACTGGCGATAACGCTGGATTTATTGCTATACATCTTATGAATGCGTTGAATACTGGCGGTTTTCAGATACAGTCAAGTGACAAGGCAAAGGGACAGTTTGCATTCAGTTTTGAAGGCCACTACAGCATGGCCGCACAGGATACCGTGCCTTATGAGATTTTCGTAAAGGCTGGCGGTGTAATGGGCGTATCTGTAGCACCCGAAGCTGGTGATACCACTTTCCCGTGGACTGCTTTAACGCCCAGTGACTTCCAGTCAAACGTTGCTGTAACAGGCAAGGCTATCACTGGTACACTGGCATTCATTGAGGGTGGTTTATCACCCAGCGGCACACTGTCGGGCGATGGTAACTTCCTTGCACTGAAATTCAATGCCGATGATTGGAGCAAGTTTACATCCGTTAAAGTCGGACTTGACCCGTCACAGGGAAGCGGGCTTGTTGAGATTATTGATGACCCCGACAAGAATGGCGTATTCAAGATAACCAGCAACTCACAGAAGCTCAAAGTTGTAGCTACGGACGGGGTAGATACCGTAACCGATGAATACAGCCTTGCAGGCCTGGTACTTGAAGCGGAATAAAGAGCGAAGAAATGGAGGGTAGATAATGAAAAAACTTTCAGATTATAAGGATGAAGAGGCAATAGAGCTGTGGGCTGATTTACTTGACCCGATGACAAACATTTTTTCGGATAAAAAAGTTGTCAAAGTGATACAGTCAAAAAAGCCCCCGCTCATAATTGCGAAGGAAATACTTTCAAGTCACAAGTCGGATGCTGTGAAGATAATGCTACGGATAGACCCCGAACCGATAGACGGTATAAACATAGTCACAAGGCTTGTAAACCTGGTACTTGAATTTATGAATCATCCCGAATTAAAAGGTTTTTTCGGGTCAGCGGGGCAGGGCGCAACGGAAGCAGAATCTTTTGGAAATGCTACGGTGACTACAGGGGCAAAAGAGAATTAAAATACTTTATGCGGTATGTACTGGCGTGCATGGATGAAGAACGGCACGAAATGGCATACCGCATTTATGTAACTGAAGCCCTGCGATACATCCCGCAAGGTACGTATTCAAAGAAGAGTTTTTGTGATATAATAAATGAAGTTGAAAATGATGAAGCCGCAAAGAGCGGCGATGAAATAGCTGTGGAAGTCATGCGGAAAGCGGGACTTTCATTCGGGTAAACGATTATGGATGTATTCGATTTATTTGCGAAAATAACACTTGACACAAAAGAATATGAAAGTGGATTGTCAAAAGCTGGTGGTAAGTTGTCGGCTTTTGGTGGATTTATGGCCAAAGGTTTTGGAGCAGTCGCAAAAGTAGGTGCTACGGCGCTTGCGGGTGCTACAACGGCCACGGCGGCTTTTGCAAAACAGTCTGTAGATGCGGCTACCAGTTTTGAAAGCGCATTTACAGGCGTTAAAAAGACAGTTAACGCTACGGCTGAAGAATATGACCAGCTGGCAGACTGGATAATGGATGCATCGACAAAAATGGCATCATCCAAAGAAGATATCGCTGGCACGATGGAAATAGCAGGCCAGTTAGGTATAAGTGGTGTGGAATCGCTGGAAGCATTCACAAAAACGATGGTTATGTTAGGCGATACCACTAACTTATCGTCTGAAGAAGCGGCCAGCGCCCTTGCACGTTTCATGAATATTACGGGCGATGGTGCTGAAAACGTTGATAAAATCGGTTCAGCGATAGTTGACCTGGGAAATAACTTTGCCACAACGGAATCCGATATCGTGGAAATGTCTACCAGGCTGGCTTCCGCAGGTACGATAGCAGGCTTATCAGCAACAGATATACTTGCGCTTGCAACGTCAATGTCTTCTGTAGGTATCCAGGCTGAAGCTGGTGGTACAGCGATGGCACAGACGCTTGCAAAAATGGGCAAGGCTGTAGATGAAGGCGGCGAAGACCTGGAAGACTTTGCGGCTGTGGCTGGTGTATCAGCTACAGAATTTGCGAAGATGTGGAAGGGTGAGCCGATAGACGCTATACAGACATTTATACAGGGTTTAGGCCGTGTCAATGAATCTGATGAAAGCGTTATAATGACGCTGGAAAATTTAGGCTTAACAGGTATCAGACAGACGAATATGCTACAATCACTGGCGTTGGCATCGGATGTATTGTCAAGTGCTGTGGAGACGTCAAATTCAGCATACCAGGAAAATATAGCATTGCAGGACGAAGCTGAAAAGCGTTACGGCACTACTGAAAGTGCGGCGATGCAGACAGCTGAAGCCTTTAAAAATCTAAAGGTGGTTATAGGGCAAGAGCTTATGCCCGAATACAGCAACCTTATGAGCTTCACACAGGAAGCGATGAAGAACCTTGCGGCTGGAATGCAGGAAGGTGGAATAAGTGGACTGTTTGCGGCAATGGGGGATGCTCTTTCCGCCGCTTTGCAGGGTATCGTTGAGAAGCTACCCGAATTTATTGACGCAGGTATGTCTCTTTTGGGTGCTTTAGGGCAAGGGTTGGCCGAAAACGTTGATACGATTTTAGGCGCAATCAGCGGAGTGACCACAACTATCTTGAATACGCTTGTTACTTCGCTGGAAGGCGGCGAAGGCGATAACGCTATCATGCGATTTTTGCACGGTTTAGGTGAAATTTTCACGAATAACCTTGACAAACTTGTGACTATCGGCGCAAAAATAATTGAATTTGTGATGAAGGGCATAGCTGATGGCGCAATGGATTTAGCGCATATTGCGGTTAAAGTGGTATCATCGCTGGGGCAAGGCTTAAATGATGCGCTTCCCGAAATTATACCACTGGGAGTTAAAGCGGTTTTAGATTTTATACAGGGTATCTTGCAAGACCCTGGCAAAATATGGGATGCCGCCGTAAATATCATCCAGGGTTTAATAGGTGGAATCGTCAATTCGATACCCGATTTAGCACGCCAGGGCGTAATTATCATATTCCAGCTGGCGAATGCGATAATTACAGCCATACCTCGCATTATTGAAATCGGAATTGATATTATTGCAGGCTTAATTGTAGGCGTAGGCAGGGCTTTACCCGCCGCCATTGACGGATTTTTGCAGATGTTGGGCGAAATAATCGCCGCTGTACTTGACTTTTTCGGCATACATAGCCCGTCAACCGTATTCGCAGAAATCGGTAATTTCCTTATCGAAGGGTTGATAGGTGGAATAGTCGAAATGATAGGTGATGCTGTAGCGGCTATCGGTGAATTAGGTGCGGCTGTAATAGAAGGTATCACGACATTCTTTACGGATGCGTGGGAAGGCGCAAAGACACTGGCAAACGAAGCATGGGGCGCAATAAAAGACACAGCAACAACAGCGTGGGAAGGTATAAAAACAGCGGCAACAACGGCATGGGAAGGCGTAAAAACTGGCGTAACTACGTTAAAAAATAATGTAGTAACCATTTTCACAAACGCAAAAGATGGTGCGGTGAAAGCCTGGGACAACGTAAAGTCAAAGTTTTCAACAGTTTGGAGCAATGTGAAGGGTGCTTTTTCAACAGCTGGAAACTGGTTTACAAGCAACTTCACGAATTTTAAAAATAACGCCGTGGGTGCATGGAACGATATAAAAAGCAAGTTTTCAACTGTTTGGGGCAATCTGAAAGATGCATTTAATTTAGGCGATGCGCTTAACTGGGGCAAAGACCTTATCAGTAACTTTATCGGTGGTATCAAAGAAAAAGCTGGCGCACTGAAGGAAGAGCTGAAGGGAGTGGCCGATAAAGTTAAGTCATTCCTGGGCTTTTCAGAACCCGAAGAAGGGCCACTGTCAGACTTCCATACATATGCACCCGATATGATGGAGCTGTTTGCAAAAGGTATCCGTGACAACACCGATGTGGTAACAGACCAAATAAAGAAATCGTTTGATTTTGGTGGCATGATTGAAGCGGAAAACAGCGGTAGAATGGGCGGCTTTAACGCTGGTGGAATCACCATAAATCTGTACGCACGTGACGGACAGAGCGCAAGCAATATCGTGGATGAATTAGAGTATAGAATAGCTAAAAACGTGGAGGCGAAGAAGGCTGTATGGGCAATGTAATAGGCAATCTGATATATGATGGCAAAGACAGCCGTGACTGGGGCGTGATTGTGGGCAGTATCAATACCCACAATGCGCCGCAACGTGTGGTAGAAGAGGTGGCGATACCAGGGCGGAACGGTACTTTGACCATAGACAGTGGACGTTTTGAGAATATCGTGATATCATATAAAGCAATGATATTAAGTGATTTTGCGGATAAGTTTGACGAATTTAAGGCGTTTCTTTTATCACGTGTCGGATATGCACGGCTGGAAGATAGCTTTAACCCGTCATTTTATCGTATGGCGAAGGTGCATGATGCTTTTGAACCGTCTGTAATACTGTTTGATGCGGCTGGAAAGTTTGAAATACCGTTTGACTGTGACCCACGAAGGTTTTTGAAGTCGGGCGAAAAAGTGATAACATTTACAGTGAATGGTACAATACAGAACCCGACATATTTTGATGCGAAGCCGCTGTTGCGTGTAGAAGGCACAGGCACGATAACGATAAACAGTAAAGTGATAACGATAACAGAAAATCAGACATATATTTATATTGACCTGGAATCGTTAAACGCTTATCATGAAACTACAAACATGAATAACAAGGTAAGTATTGAAGATGGCATAGTGCTTAAGCCTGGCAATAATACCATAAACATAAGCGGCGTAACGGAGGTACGTGTTACGCCCAGGTGGTGGACTATATGATACCTATTCTGTATGAAAAAACAGAAACCGCTTTTGACAATAACGGTATATGCCGTTTGCCCGATATGATAGCTGGGAAGGTAACGGAAGAGCGGAACGGGATGTTTATAGCAGAATTTGAATATCCTGTTGAGGGTAAGTATTTTTCTGAAATAAAAATCGGGAGGATTTTGTGGTGTTCGTGTTCGCAGGGCAAGAAACAGCCTTTTGAGATATACGAAGCATCGAAGCCGATGAATGGCCGTGTGATATTCTACGCACGGCACTTAACGTATCGTGCGAATTTCATTCCTGTTACACCATTTACTGCAACAGGCGTATCAGCTACAGATGCGCTGAATGCGCTGAAAACAAACGCAATGATAACGTGTGATTTTACAATGGAATCAACGATATCAACGCTGAATACCTATAAGCAGAACGAAGTAGCGCCCTTGCGTGGACGTTTAGGCGGCGTAGAAGGGTCTATTTTGGACGTGTGGGGCGGTGAATATGAGTGGGACTATGATTTTACTAACCAGCGCCCTAAAATCAAACTGTGGGCACACAGGGGGCAAAATACGGGTGTTCAGATAAGATACGGCAAAAACCTCACAGATTTAAAGCAGGATGAATCCATTGAAAACATGATAACTGGCGTTGTGCTGTACTACAAAGATGATGTACAGTGCATATACAGTGATGTAAAACAGCGTGATGTAGGCGGCCAGTACACGGCATCGCCACGTATCGGCATTGTGGATGTGTCGGGTGATTATTCAGAAACCGTGCCGACAAAAGCACAGCTGAATGCGAAGGCGGAAACATATCTGAACACGCATGATATAGGAATCCCAAAAGTCAGCCTTGACGTTTCATTCGTAAACCTTGCAGATACCGAAGAGTATAAAAATGTGGCTGTGTTGGAAAGGGTACAGCTGTGCGATACTGTTACGGTGGAGTTTGAAAAACTGGGCGTAAATGCTACAGCAAAGGTTGTTAAAACTGTATGGGATTTTCTGAATGACAGATATACCAGCGTTGAGCTGGGCAACAGTCGCACGAATATATCATCCGTGATTGTAGACCAGGATAATGCCATTGATGGACTTAAGACTGATATAGAGAACACTGTATCAATGGTAGATGTACAGAGCGCCATTGATAGTGCCACAGCACTAATAACAGGAAACCAGGGCGGTCATGTAGTTATAAAGCATAATGTAGATGGTGAACCCGAAGAGATACTTATAATGGATACCGATAGTGAACAGACCGCCACAAAGATATGGCGCTGGAATCAAAACGGTTTAGGTTATAGTAACGATGGCGGGCGCACTTACGGGCTGGCAATGACACAGGATGGCGCAATAGTTGCAAGTTACATTACCAGCGGAACAATGAGCGGTGAAAGAATCACAGCGAATACGCTTAATGGTAATCGAATTACAGCAAATTCGTTGAGCGGCGAAACCATTATTGCGGGTACACTGAATGCAAGCAAAATAACCACTGGTGTATTAAGCGCCGATGTAATGAAGGTAAATGGTATATCGCTGGCAGGCGAGACTTTTTACAATAGCGGTGGAACGCTTATGATACGTTTTCCATATTCGATGAAAGTATATACAGAAGGCGGAACGGTGCATAACGTACCTTTACCCCGTGCAGGCACAACGTCTGTATTTCCATTATATGATGATGGAAACATGGGAACGGCCATGTTTATAGAAATAGCTGGACAAACAACAGGTGACCTGGTAATGACAGGTAGCGGCTCTTTTGAGTATCTGATATAGGAGGTAAGCGATGCAGGAAACAAATTTGAATATTATTCCTAAAGGCATCCCCGATGTGGTAAATGTATCACAGTTTGATGTGGGGCGTGAGATTAAATTTATTCTTTTTGATGAAACACAGCAATACACGATACCCGCTGGAGCTACAGTAGAAGTCGGGGGCAGGAAGCCCGATAATAATGTGTTCGATTATGAAGCCACGATATCGCAGGACAGGCATTATGTTACCATTGCGACAACGGAGCAGATGACCGCTGTAGCTGGTGTGCCAGCTTCGTATAAATGTTGACGGCACGACAATAGCAACGGTGAATTTCACGATGCGTGTACAGGAAAGACCCGATGTGGGTGATATAACGTCCGTATCTGAAATTCCTGTTATAATATCTCTTGCACGTGAGGAACAGTATAATGCTGAAGCGTGGGCAAAGGGTACAAAGAATGGTATAGCCGTTACATCCGAAGACACGCAGTACAATAACCATGCAAAATATTGGGCAGAACAGGCGGCGCAGAGTGCGCAGGAATTTGCTGGCGGGGTGATTTACAAGGGGTCTGTAGCCTTTGCAAATATCCCGACAAGCGGAATGAAACACGGCTGGATGTACAACGTAACCGATGATTTTACTACTGATAGCCGATTTACTGAAGGCGCTGGCATATTCTGTCTTGCTGGGCAGAATATCGTGTGGAATAACGATATAAGCAAGTGGGATTTAGCCGCAAGGGGCGGTGTATCATCGTTTAACGGTAGATATGGCGCAATAACACCGACAAGCGGTGATTATTCGGCGGCGCAGGTGACAGCAAATGAAACAATAGGTGGCGTAGCAAAGACAAACGTGGGCGATGCAATCAGTGCGTTAAACAGTGTAAAGGTTGACAAGCACCAAACAGGCGGCGTTGATGACAGACTTATGACTTCCGCTGAAGCTACAAAACTTGAAGGCATTGAAGCGCAGGCGAATAAAACTGTTGTTGATAGTGCGCTATCAGATAGTAGCACTAACCCCGTACAGAATAAGGTGGTAAAGGAGGCGCTGGATTTAAAAGCCAACATCACAGACATTCCTACTGTACCAGGTGCATACACAAACACACCCGAAATGGACGGTGTGGGCAGTGCTGGTACATCAAGTAGCTATGCAAAGGGTGACCATAAACATCCGTCCGATACCAGCAAAACGGATTTATCTGTAATTGCAGATGCGTTTGATGCAGGCGGAACGTATGCCGTAGATGATTATTGTACGCATGATGGCATACTGTATAGATTTATAGCGCCGCATACTGGCGCATGGAGTAGCGCAGATGTAACGCCTGTGAAGGTTGTGGATGAATTAGGCCAGGGTGGTGGTGGTGGAGCTTCACCATATACAAGCAATCCCGAAATGGATGGCATAGCTTCACCTGGTAACTCTAATCAGTATGCACGTGGTAATCATGTGCATCCTACGGATACGTCAAGAATGGCAAAAGCAGGCGATACTATGACGGGCGCACTTACCGTACAGAATAACATTACAGCTACGGGAGAAATTACAGACGGTTCAAGCAATGTACTTTCCGAAAAGTATGATGCCAACTCTTTTGTTCTTCAGAATTTTAGGTTGACTGTACCCGCATCGGGGTGGAGTTCAACAGCCGTTGATGGTTATTATACGCAGACTGTTGCATTGTCTTATCCGTTAAACACTTATAAAGAGGTTGATATAAACCCTACTGGCGCAGATGATAGCACAGAGCAGACAAGCGCCGAAGCGGTGGCTTATTCCTGTTTAAAACACGTTAAGTATGCGGAAGGCACAGGCGTTACAAGCGTAACACTGTATGCCAGCACAAAGCCGACAACAACATTCTATTGTATGGTGAGCGGCTATTACATAACGAAGAATGCCGCAACAAGCGGAGTAGCGCAGGATATCACCACAGCAAATAAGCTGAATGTGTATGATGGCAACGGCAACAAGGTAGCGGAGTTTAACGGTTCAGCAACGGTAAATATTTATCATCGCAGTAAGATTGCAAGTGTGCCGTCTACAGGGTGGAGTTCAGTAGTCGATGCCAACGGATATTATACGCAATATATAAATTTGATGGATGATTATAACACTTATGATACGCCCGATATATACTTATGCGGAAGTACAAACGACACAAAAGCTACAGCCGCAGAGCAAGCCGCATGGTCTTTGATAGATAGAGTATGGATGGCAGATTCTACGGCTACGCATACTTTAGTGTTATACGCGAAGACAAAGCCCACAACAACTTTTTATATCAGAGTAAAGGGAAGCTATATAGGTTAAAATGAAAGTGAGGTGATTTTATGGCTACGGAAGCAAATATTCACTATGGGGATGCTAAAGAGGAAATACAGACAATTTCAATCAGTACAAGTTCAGAGATAACAAGTGGTTCAGTAGGCTGTATCAGACGTGGTAATATAGCTCAGATATTCTTTTACGGCGTGACTTTTAGAAGTTCGGGAACATATGCCGATGTAGTTACAGGCATACCCAAAGCAAAGATGCAGTCAAATATATATTTCAGTAACGGAAATAATGGTTGGATATCTAATAATGGTACAAGTGTAAGTGTGAATATCAATTCGTCACCATCGTCAGCACATTGGGGTGGTGTTACATATATCTGTGCTGATTGACAGCTGATGAAACAAACATTTTATTGTATTCTAAATATCATGGTGGCGGAATAGGTAGACGCTAAAGACTCTTGAACGGAATAGATTTAAGATAAGTCAGTCGTAAATCATGTAAGGTGCAAATCCTTACCCATGATTATTAAAAAGGGAGGTGTAACGGGTGAATTGTAATATTATACAAGGCAATATTAAGATAAAATTAGCCACGTTTGGTGGCTCAAGTGGTGAACATAGTACCACAGCTGTAAACTATGGGAATATAGCAACATTGACGGGTATAACGGGGTTAACGAATCGGAATATCGTATCAATAGAGATAATCAATACTATCCTAACACCCGCTTCAATCATGATATGCTCACTCTATAACAATGACTTATATATCGCTTGCAATCAAACATGTACAAGGTCGTCAGAGATAGTGTTAAAAATCGCATATAGGGCTATTGAATAACCCAATAAAAGATTTATTTCATTGAAAAACTAAAGGAGGATAAAAAGATGAAATATGCAATAATTCAGTGCGTAAATGGTAATTTCAAAACCGTTGCAGAAGGATATGAAGACAACATACCTGGCGCAATAGTAACGTGGCATCAGACGTGCGCCGCTCTTTGGAATGATGAGGCAACAAAAAGTGCAAACGTGCGTATTGTAGATGAAAATCAAAATGTAGTAATGGGTAAGTCGGAAGATATCGGGCATGATGAACCCGCTCCCGAACCTACGCCCGAAGAACCCGAAGCATAAGTATCTTGTCAACACAGAAACACTGTGGTATAATAAAGTTACAAAGCGGTATAGCCGCATAAAATTTCATAGCGTGGGCGGTTTGGACGCGCCGCCCGCGTGTTACAAAAAGGGGAACATTATGGATACTATCATTGCATCAATTCTTGTGGCTATAATCACTGGGGGATTATCCCTTATCGGGGTGATTATCACAAATGCAAACAGCAATAATAAAATCGAACAACAGCTGGTAACTAATCAAGCCGTGGTGCAGGAGCGCATTGAGCATCTTACTGAAGAGGTGCGTAAGCATAACACTTTTGATAGACGCATCACTACACTTGAATCAAAGATCGAAATGTTGGAAAGGGGAAAGTCATGAGAAATAAACTTACAAGCAGAAAGTTTTGGCTGAGCGTTGCGGCATTTTTAGGCAGTATAGCCGCAAGTATTGCTGGTATCGTCACAAGTGAAAAATGGGTGACGGTGACAGGCGTGGTGTGTGGAATGCTTTCTGCCGCTATCTATTCGGCGGTTGAAGCATATACAGACGGGGCGAATGCATCACAGGTTATTGAACATGTGGTTACAAAGAACACCGAAGAAAAGGAAGACGAAGCTGATGGCGTATAATGCGTTACAATTCTTTGAAATAATCAAGCCAATGGTGATCGCGGATATGCAGAAGACTGGCATCCTTGCATCACTTACAGCGGCGCAGGCGATGATTGAAAGCTCAAAGGGGAACAGTGGGCTGACAATGAAAGCGAATAATCTTTTTGGAATTAAGGGCGCATATAACGGGCAGTCTATTAAGATGCTTACCACAGAATACGTTGACGGCAAGCCACATAAGGTTTATGCCGATTTCAGAAAGTATCCATCATGGCAGGACAGTATAACAGACCATTCGGGGCTGTTTTTAAGATCTCCGAGATATGCGAACCTGCGCGGATGCAAAGATTACAAGCAGGCTTGCCGTAATGTGCAGGCTGACGGATACGCGACATCACCTACATACGCTGATACGCTGATTAAGACTATCGAAACATATCAGCTGTATACGTGGGATGGTGTTGAGGCAAAGCCGACAGGCAATCCATATGCTGTGCCTACAAAGAACATTAAAAAAGGCAGTAAAGGTAACGATGTACGCTGGCTTCAATACGAGCTAAACAAGCGTGGGTATCATCTTGTTTGTGACGGTATTTTCGGTCCGAAAACCGACGAGATGGTTAAAGCTTTTCAAGCGGACCGAGGAATTACAATAGATGGTATTGTAGGTCCTGCAACAAGAGGAGAAATCATTAATGGATGAAAACAAAGTAATGATTCCGTACATTGTACACGAGGGATCAATGACAAGATGCGAAAGAACAATCAAACGACTGTGGATAACCACTATAATTTTGATTTTTTTATTGGTTATAACCAATGTTGCGTGGTTGATTTACGAAAGCCAGTTTGAATATTTTGAGGAAACCACTGTTACGCAGGATGCCGAGAACACTGACGGAGATATAATACTTAATGGAACGGGGGAGTTGACGATAAATGGGCAGAGGAAAACAGACAGTAACAAGAACTAAAGGACGAAGAAAGAAAAACACTGGAACATATGTTAAGTGTAACATTTGCGGCGGTACTGGTCGAGTTAAGAGAAAATGACGGTTGATTATAGCAACAAAGTAATTAACGAAGCAATCGATGAATTTATTCATTCCGAAAGGGACAGGAAGATCTTAAAAAGGCGGCTTATTGACGGAATATGCTTTGAGCCTCTTGCCGAGGAATTTGATTTAAGTGTTAGGCAAGTTAAAAACATAGTTTACAAGGGACAGAACAAACTTTTTAAACGACTTTAATTATTTTCTGTTGTCATACTCCAGCGAAAGGGAGATCTCGAAAGGGATCTCCCTTTTATTATGTACGGAAGTTGCACGAAAGTTGCACGTTTGCTTCATTGGAAATGACCACCCCAAATGGTATAATTATTTTGGAGGTGGCGAACAATGGACAAATACATCAAAAGGTTAATCAAATGCGGGTACTCCGCAGACGACGCAAAATCAATTTGCGCCCAGTTTATCAAGGATTTCTCATTATTCGAGCTTAACAATTTTATACTGTTTATGGAGAGTAATTATGTGGATAAGGTATAACCCAAACCCAACGGGGAGGAATGCGGGCGATTGCTCTATACGTGCAGTAGCAAAAGCGTTAAATATAGACTGGGAAACAGCCTTTGACATAATTGCTGAAAACGCCAAAACTATGGGTGATGTACCCTCCAGCGATAGTGTGTGGGGAGCGGTCCTAAGACAACACGGGTTTTATAAACAAACGATACCAAATAGCTGTCCAAATTGTTACGACGTGGCGGATTTTTGTATCGACAATCCACGAGGTACATTTGTTTTGGGATTCGGCGGTCATGTAGCAACGGTAGTTGATGGAAATCTCTATGATTCATGGGATTCTAGCAGAGAGATACCAATCTATGTATGGTACAGAAAGGAGTAACTATGGCTTACAATCCGTTTTCCTCGGGATATCAACAGTATTATCCGATACAGAATGTATATCCAGTACAACAGCAAAACGCAATGCCTACACAAGCGGCACAAAATGGGATTATATGGGTACAGGGTGAGGCAGGTGCAAAATCGTACTTGGTAGCCCCGAATAGCACAGTACAGCTGTGGGATAGCGAAGCACAGACCATATACCTTAAATCGGCAGATGGCTCTGGCATGCCTACTATGAAAATCTTGGATTATACCATAAGAGAGCAGTCCCAGTCTGGACAGAATACCCCGACACTTATACAGGACAGCGAGGTAGAATATGTGACGAAAGACGAATTTTCTGCTTTCTCGGAACAAATAAGGCGGCAACTGGACAAGATAAATAATCGCAACGGTAACAGGAGGGAAGAAAAGAACAATGGCTAATAAACTTTATCAGCAGATGAACGGTACTCCTAACAATATACTACAACAGGCACAGGCGCTTAAACAGAAAATTGGTGGTAACCCTATGCAGTACATTCAGAATTTGATGAACAGCGGAAAAATAACGCAGGCTCAATATGACGCGGCTGTAAAAAGAGCAGAACAGCTCAAATCAATATTGGGTAAATAAAAACGGTAAGCTCGGTCTTGAGAGGGCATAACGAATAATTTGTTTTTGTGACAGCAAGCTTACCGCATGTTTATATTTTAATACGTAAAATAACTCTTGCGCAAGGTTATTTATAAAAACAACAAAGGAGGAAAATAACAATGGCTTTAACGGATGGTGAAGGAATGAACACCACAATGCTTGTATCACCTACAGGCGGTGTGGACAATAACGGTGGCTTTGGCAACGCTTTTGGCGGCGACTGGGCATGGATTATTCTGCTTTTCCTGCTGGGTGGTAACGGCTGGGGTGGTGGCTTCGGCGGCTGGGCAAACGGTGGCTTCGGGGGAATGTATGAATTTCCTTGGTTACTTAACGGACAGCAGAACATTAATGCAAACACCAACGCTGGCTTCCGTGACGCAATGCTCAATGATGGAGTTAATTCCATACGTGATGGAATTTCTGGACTTTCTACTCAGCTTTGCGGATGCTGTGGAGACATTCAGAACAGTCTCTGCAATGGCTTCGCTGGTGTAAACGCTACGGTAAACAACGGTTTTGCAAACGCAGAAACAGCGGCAAACGCAAGACAGATGGCAAATATGCAGACCGCGTTTAATTCGCAGACTGCTATCACACAGGGAATGAACGCGATTGCAAGCAACCTGCAGAATTGTTGCTGTGAAAACCGTGCAAACATCGCTGATCTTAAGTATACAGTTGCTACAGAAAACTGCGCGGATCGTGCCGCACTTGCAGAAAGCACAAGAGACATCATCGCATCACAGACCGCAAGCACACAGAGGATTCTTGACCAGCTTTGCGCTGACAAGATCGAACAGAAGAACGACACCATTGCACAGCTTCGCAGTGAGCTTCTTTATGCTCGTGGACAGGCTTCGCAGGATGTTCAGACAGCGGCTATTCAGCTGGGACAGCGTACTCTTGCAAACGAGGTTGAGCAGTACGTAGCACCGAGGGCGATCCCTGCTTACGTTGTGCAGAACCCTAATTGTTGCTATCAGAACAGTGGTTGCGGATGCAACACTGGGTGTGGCTTTTAATCGGAGGTGATACTTATGGCAGAATATCTTGCGAATGCAGTGCAAGAGGTTGCGCTGAATGACCCGCTTGTATTTACCGCATCTATCCCGTGTAACAAAGGGTATGTATATCACGAGGATGAAACAGGGATTTTTATTCTGAAAGGTATCACGAATAACTGCTTTGCACGTTATCAAGTAACATTCAATGGAAACATTGCCATTCCTACTGGTGGTACGGTGTCTTCTATAGCCGTGGCGATTGCTGTAAACGGCGAACCGAGGCTCACCAGTCGAGCAATAATAACACCCGCCGCTGTGGACGAATATGGCAACGTAACCAGCACAGCACTAATTACAGTACCTAAAGGATGTTGCTTTAGTCTGTCAGTGCGTTATGTCACGGCAGACCCGACTGTGGATGTTTCCACATCGATAAATGTGCAGAATGCAAACCTTGTTATTAACAGGGTAGCGTAAGGAGGTGAAAAGCGATGCACAAAGTATACGAATATCTCTGTGACGAGTTAAAAGCACTGGAAAAGAAAGCCGAAAGCGGGCAGAAACTTTCCATGGCGGAGCTGGAATACCTGAACAAGCTTACTGAAACAAAGAAAAATCTGCTGAAGATTGAAATGCTTGAAGAGGATAGCGAATATAGTAACGCAATGGGTGGCTCATATGCCCGTGGCGGTCGTGGACGCAGTAACACAAGTTATACTTATTCGATGGATGACGGTATGGATATGCGTGGTGGTTCTTATGCCCGTAGACGTGGCGGCAGACGTGGCGGGGCTAACCAGTATGGGTCGTATGCGGGCGGATATTCCCGCGCCGAAGACGACTTTATAATGGATTTAAAGGAACTGATGGAAGATGCACCCGACGAGCATAAACGTCAGAAAATCCAGCGACTTATCAACGAAATGGAGCAAATGTAAAGGAGGTAGCCTCTTGTGATAACTGAAAAGGATTTGCAGGAGGCTATTGCCGAATGCGAGGGGCAAAGAAACCCGAATTCAACAACTTGTATAAAGCTGGCGGCTTTTTACACAATAAAGAATTATTTATACCCGAACAGGGTTGAGGAACAACCCACACAAGTATCGAAGTACTCGTTTAATTCTGCACCAACATATTCAAGTAAAACTGAATTCGGAGAATTATTGCAGGATAAGGACCTAAACGAAGTTATGCCGATTATGGACGAATTAATGACCGCGCTTTCGGTCCTTGAACCCAAGATATATAACAAAGTGATCAGAATGATAGAGGATTTAAATTATCCCCATTAAACACAAAATCATCTGAACGTGCCAGACTTCAGAAACTGCTCCAACAACAGCTTTGGCGGCGATCCATTCGGAAAGCCGCCAATTTTGTATTTTGGTTGGCTCTTCGTGTTCTGTTTTCTTACATTCAAACGCTACAAGCCTGCCGTTAATACTGCCGATTATATCTGGTGTTCCGCGTTCGCTATAAATGCTCCCGTGAATGTTTATTGCTTTACTGTTAGGTAATGAATTTAGGTATTTAAGTATTGGCTCAACAACTGCTGTGTATTCCAGTCTCTCTTCCATGTATCTCCTTAATGTCTCCTTTGCCCATCCTTGGCTTTGAGCTATCGCAGTGGTAGTTTCGGGCGATTTGATAAAGAAAAGCCAAGGAAAGGCAAAGAAAAACTATTCCTCAACTATATCATGTACGTCATTATATGTAATGGAGTGGTGAGTTGGGTTCTTCCGTGTGGGAATGTCCTGCATCTCGGGTTTGTTCTCTTCGGTCCACAGTGCCATTAATAGGTTAGTAGCGGCGGCACATAAATGATCTTCATCCGTCATGCCATCCATATATTTTGATAAATGCCGAAATGCTGAATCGATCATCGTGTGCATTGGTAAACCAATCTCCCAGTTACGCTCGGGGTAATGAGTTAAAGCGTCCTCCATATGCTTGGATATACGGCGGATAGCACACCACGGAATTAAATCCATTCTACCTTTGCCGCCTGTATCCCTTACTGCTCCAGTTTCAAATTCTTTCATATACCCTCCATCCTTTCGTAGCTTTCGCAAGCTTCGCTTTGCTCATATACAAGGTCATATTTTACATCACAACACAAATTCCAATCGCCTCCACCCAAAAAGTGTTTACAGTTACCACAGGCGTTATATGGTAGTGTGAAGTATTTGCATGGTGTTGCTCCGTGGTAACACATCCCATACGTCTTGTCGCATCTATCGCTACTACTTATGTAATGTAGACAGTTACCACATGTTTTATTCTCCTGTGCTACCAAACCCATTATCCCCACGCCCTCCGTTCCTTGGCTTGATTTCTTCTACCTGTGACCACCTTACATCTTCAATTACATGAAACAGGACCTGCGCCAGTCGCATTCCAACTTTGGCGTGAAAGGGTTTGTCACCCAAGTTGTGAATACACACAAATAATTCGCCTGTATACCCGTTATCGATTATACCCTCGTTAACCATAAGCTTATGCTTTCTCAGAGTTGACGATCTACCAACTATTCTTGCATAAGTATACGGCGGCATATCGATTCTAATATCCGTGTGTACATCCATAGTCTCTCCGGGTTTGATGATACAATCTCTGCTGACAAACAAATCCCATCCAGCGTCCCCAAGATGCTTTTTGTAGGGCTGTTTTGCCGCTCCCTCAAGCTTGAAATCCACGTAACGCACGCTCATGTTTTATACCTCCTTTATGTCGATTACAGAATTCGGACCTGTACCAATGAAAGCCAGCTTGTCAATGTTGTGGTTCTTGACAAATTCCTGCAGTCTTTCCGAGTTAGTAAATGCCTCAATGTTTGACTTGCCATAAACAGCGGGGTCAATATAATCAGCAAACGTGAGCGCAACCTGTGTAGGCGCATTCAGTAAGCAAGACTGACGATATAACGCGTCATCCCATTCGGCAATACGCCTAACTTTCTTAGTTACTGTTGTTTTTTCGGGTTTAATTTCTGCTCCACCCGCGTTGACCATACGCTCGTTAAGTTCCTCCCAAGTAATTTCGTTCTGCATTGGTCCAGAATTACCAGCTACCCTTATCGGATATGTGCGGCATACTAAGATTACATCTGTTACCCTTGCAGGCGCAATACCTACCTCGGCTATGATTCCTGCCGCGTTTGTTTCAACGCTCGTGCAGTATGGGTAAAAACTATGGAGCAGAGAAAGTGCGCTACCCTGTGTACCTTCAATTAAAATATTGTCTCCACCATCCTGCATCAATGCGATGAAATTTGGTGTGTTGTTACACAGGCATTTTTCCAATCCGTATTCCTCTGCTACATCTTTGAACTGGTGGAATTCTTCTTTGTCTCTCTTGAGGCGTGCGATTCTTGCAGGTCCGACACCCTCACCAGTAGAACCAATTCTTTTATGCATTTCTCCATGCGTTCCACCCTCTTCGATGTGAAATTTTTCGTCAAGTATTCCTGCCTCGGGGTCTATGTGCAGTCTATCTAAGAAATCGGGATAGTATGTGAGGATGTGTACCAGTTCTTTCATAAACTGCTTCATATTAAGTAATGCGCCTCTGCCAATCACAATCTGTGCGTTCGGGTTTATCCATCCGCAGGGTATAGACTGCATGACGTGTTTCTCTCCGCGCCAGTAAATCGTGTGTCCTGCGTTCGGAGATCCTACACGAACATGCACGTTATAATCATCGGCTACATGTGCCGCGATTGCTCCCTTGCCCTCTGAGCCGTACTGACCGCCTACTAGTACCGTTAATTTTCCTCTGTTTTCCATGATTTAACTCCCTCCTGTAAGTATCTTTCCACGGCATCTATACCGCATATCCCTGTGCTTCTTGAAATAAATTCCAAGTTATGGTCGTCAATATAAATATCGGCGTAAATTTTTCTGCTTTGTGTGTCATATTTGTCCTTATATTCTGCCTCGTTGCTGGGTGCTGGTCCGTTCACGTTGCAGAAATGCAAACCACGCTCTCCGCACCAGTCTACTGCCGCAGTCAATTCCTCCCCGTTACGAGATGTCCACAAAATAATTTCGTGCCCCTTGTCTATTAACTGTCTTACAAGGGATATCACGTTATAATTGGGAGGTCCGATCTCGGGAAATTTGCTTTGACAGAGTATACCATCAAAGTCAATTGCTATTATCATTTTTAGTCCTCCTCAGTGAATTTACATCAACTGTTTCTCCTTTCCATTTTTGGAAAAGTCCCCAAGAGAACCCATACTCAATATCCACTCCGGGCTTAGGGTCAAAGTCGAAGTCTTCCATGATCAGTTGAATGGTCGGTAACGCTATGTTAATTTGGTCTTCGGGAACTTCAAATATAATGGAATCGTGAACCTGCATCAACATCCTGCCACCAATGTCGGTTATTGCTGGGTATAAACGGGAAATTGCTACACGGACGATCTCGGCTACGCCGCCTTGAATGAGGTTTGACATCGCTTTATGCGGATCGGCTTCGGGTACGTTGAAATGGCGTACTCTGCCCGTCCACATTTCGATATAACCATTCATTTTGGCGTAATCCTCGCATTTGTTCATTAATTTGCGAAATCCGGGGTAAAGTCCGTGATATTTCTCCAAATAATCCTTGGCTACAGCTTGACTTACTCGCAACGATTCGGATAAACTCTTTGCGCCAACACCATATATGACGGAAAAGTTAAGTCTCTTAGCCGCCTGCCTCGGTATGTTCAGCCTGTTGGCGGTTTCAGCATGTAAATCCGCGTCATTTTTAATCAGATCTTTCATCAATTCATCGCCAGTATAATGCGTCACCAATCTCATTTCTGCTTGCTTGTAGTCGGCTTGTATCATAATGAAACCCTTGCGAGCGGTGAACACGTCTTTTACTTTGAAAACTTCCGTTGACTTGGCTACTGCCTGCAAGTTCGGGTTTGAACACGAAAGTCTGCCAGTATACGTACCGATCAAGTTTAGGTTGCAGTGAAGATCACCGTTTTCATCGATTGCGTTGAGGTATGGTGTGTAGTACCTACTGTCCACGCTTTTCCATCCTCGCGCCTCCTGCACAAGCTTTGCATTCTCTGCGTCCTGTCCTCCAGCATCAATTACATTGGTTAAGGTTTCTGCCGCTGATGATGCTACATGCAGAAATTCGCACACTTTTTTTGATGAATTAGGATTAAGCTCGAAACCTGCCGCCTCATTTAACCTGCGCTGAGCATCCGCCAAATGGTCCTCCGCTTCATGCTGGTACTTTTTGATCAATTCTTGGTCAACATGCATTCCGAAGTGTTCCATTCGGCAAATAATTGTAGAATAGTAATTGATTTGTTTCCAGATTTCATATGTTCCAGCGTGCTGGAGTACAGGCACTATCAGATCTCGAATTGCGCGTGTAAGTCTGACATCATCGCAAGCATAAGGCTCAACGTCCGCAGGTGGTAACACGTACATCATTGACTTGGTATTATTTGCCGCATTTTTGGACCTTGAGCAGGAAAGACCGAGTTTTTGGCATTCTTCAAATACCTTATCCTCAAGTATTGACTCCTGCAAAGATCCATTGCCTATATGATATCTATCCGCTGTGTCTTTTAATCTGAAATTAGGTTCATTCTCGTTGTATAGATGCATAGCAAGCTCGACATCTTCAATGTTTTTGGCGATTTCCACCCCGTCGAACATCATCATGTGAAGATCATAGTTATAATTCCACCCGATATAAGTTCTGTTGGGGTCGGATAAATATTTGGTGAGAAACTCCAAACACGGCATCGGCAAATTTACGCCTTGTTTATGACGAAACGGGAGGTAATAAGCCTCCGTTCCGTCATCAATGGCGTAACCAATAATCACGTCCCTCGCACGTTCTGCGTTACCAAAGATTGATAGACCTGTGGTTTCGGTGTCCACAGCAGGATTCATACATGCCAGCAGTGAGGGCTTTATTTGTTCCAGTTTTTCAACCGTGTCAATCAGCATTAGTTCCTACTTTCTGCCAGTTCCTGTAGGCTCATGAGCTTCTGAATCTGGCTGTTGGTTTTACCATTATATTCAACCTGCTCGAACATTGCGCCGCACTCTTTGTTAAGTACGTCTGTTCTCTTGAATTTTACTACAGAGCCAGTCTGACCGACACCGAGTGCCTGTACCGTTTCCGCAACTTTCCACATTGCCGCAGGTGTGATCGCGGTGAACACTTTTGACTGAAATCCTGCGTGCTGACCCTCCGAAATCTCAAACGACCACACGAACATCGGGTTACCACCCTTGGACACTGACTGTTCAACCTCGGTACACCTAACCTTATAGAAACCATCGGGTATTGTAAAGCTGTTCTCCTGCACGTCAGTCAGATCAACTTCGAAGTTGTCAGAAGAGCCTCCGAGCGGTGCGCTCTGTGTACCTCCCGGCATGGGTGCGTTCATAGCTCCTGTCATAAAAGGGTTGTTACTTGCCATTCTTTTTATCCTCCTTTAAATTGATTGATGTATATTCCCTCATGATATCCACCATGTTAGGGTCTTTAATGAGCATTCCTATTTTCTGCGCAAATTCCGTTCCTCTTGTTTTTGCCGCATAATTGTTCATAGGCTGTGTAAGCATATAACGATGTGTTTCGGTCCAGTAGCCGCGTTCTTCATCACCCACCTGTTCATCGGCGGTGTACAAATACCACACGAAATCCATATACCCCATAATCGCCGTTGCCAGTTTATCGGTCATATTCGGCATAGAAGATTCCAGCATATTTGTACCTTTGCGCATTTTATCTTTCTTATGCGCTATATAAATTACATGCATCGGAAGATCACGAAATCCGCGGAGAACTCTCGCCAACTTTTTGCCTGCAACGCCATAATCTTCAAGATAAACTTCGTCAACTGTGTAGTTTTTGTTCCGCTTCTTTCTTTCGGCGTACTGCTGAGTGGTCAAACTCTCAAGAGCCAACGTCTGGAGTTCGGTGATGTTATCAATTACCACTGTTTTCGTGGTCTTGTATTTATCATCCTTGTTGACCAGTTTGAAGAGTTCCTGTTCGAGATCATCCACAGAATGGATATCCGTTGCGTGTATATCTCCTCTGCTGGCTAATGTCATAATACCGCCATCAATGTTAAACACGTGCACGTCTGCCATCTGTGATACATCCTGCGCAGTACCTGCTAAAAAGGTTTTACCCGCGCCGGGGTCTCCGTAGATTAATATGTTCATTTTGTTAGTAAACATCTGCGGAGTAATTAAATAACTGTCGCTCATTCTTTAACCTCCTTTTCATCAATGTAAGTTGCCGCTTCGTCTGCTACGTGTAAAAGCCAAGCAAGCAAATTTCTGCCGTAAACTTCTGACGGGTTTGAATACGTTGTTGCGTCAAACTGTCCCATATGACAATTTATTGCGGCGGCTTCATCGGGTTCAAGTCTTATGAAAGACTGAACCAGATATACCGATTTCGACCCATGCCCGCCGTAGGCAAAATCTTCGTCATGTTTCCATGTCGCGTATTGCTCCCATTGGTTATTTGCATCTTTTCTCCAGCGCATTTCAGTTTTGTAAAATCCGACTTTGCACAGGTCGTGGAATAAAGAAATAATGGCGATTGATTCATCCGAGGCATCGCAACCGAAGAAACTACAAAGCTTCTTTAATCGGCTGTAAACATTGAGCGAATGCAGGACTAGCCCACCCTCGAACGCGCCATGATACCTTGTGCTTGCGGGTGCAGAATAAAAATCTGTCTGCTCAAGCCAGGCCATTAAATCTGTTAACCCGTTACGGTGAATGTTTTCCGTAGCAATTCTTGTGAATTCTGACTTCCAATTCATGTCATTACCTCCTTTCTCAATTATTATATCATTGTAGCAAATCCCATGTCAAGTATATTTTTTCCAGCCTCTTCCTTGCGTTTGAGTTACACAGGGGTGCTTTCATTTGACTTAACGTTCTCTGATACAAGGGAAGGCAAAGGAGACACCCTCCGAGTATATTCTCGTTCCCTTATCGCATCTGCATCGTAATCTCTAAGTTCCGCTTGGCATATTGACTGATACTGACACATTTTGCAATTCCACGGGTAAAGACTTCTGTAATTGTTGGCGTTCTTGTTATGCGCTTTCTTTACTGCGGATGCCGCAGGGAGTACACATTGCGACCATATATTTTCAACTGTTTCGTTGTTTCTATATTCGTAGGTTGGTCTAAACCATTCGATACCGCTCAATTTTTCTTCCATTGCCGCATATATCGAAATTGACGGGTCTTTACCGTGTTCTATTAAGAATTGCTTATAATGTTCCCATGTGGTTTTAATTTTTGCCGTGGATACTGTTCCATCCTTGTTGATAGCGGGGTCTGATGCTGGCGTATTTACATGTTGCCAAGTCATTGTACCTGTGATCTCAACACCTAACATACGACAGGCGTGCACATATACCGCGTTTTGCACATTATATGCTTCTTCGTCATCGGGAGACAGTGATTTTCTAAATTTATAATCAGTACTCCACACAAACCCCGTTTCTTTATCTTTCAAGATCGCGTCAATAAAACCATGCAGTCCTTTTGTTGGTGCACACGGAACAACGAAATGTAGCTCTAATGCGGGTAAAAGCTCTCTCCCGTTCATGATTGTTATAACTTCGTATTTTGTCGGGTTAAACTCCTTGAGTGCCTGCTTAAATACGCTCTCTGCGTCTTCCCAGAGCTGTTCCATATCGGGTAACTCTTCATCCAGAAAATCCGTTTCTGCCATATATTCGCTATATTCTTTCTGCATAGCGGTTAAGCCTTCCACAGTCATCTGTTCAAGTGTAGCCAGTGGATACATCCACAGCATATTCATCGCGGCTTGCATTCCTTTGTGACAGAGTTTACCAATTGTGAGGTATGATCGCTCCACTCTCGGTTTTAAATTCTCAAGGTAGTTATACGCCCATTTCTTTTTACATGACATGAACGTTTGCAACTGCGACACACTTACCATTCCATCGGGTGTCTGTTTCTGATCGTTAAACAAGTATTTGTTCTTTTTTGCTCTGTTCTTTTGCTTGGGTAACTTGTTGTCACACGTTTCCTCCATCGAATTAACCTGTATTTCTATGCCCATTATTTCTTTTTCCTCCTCTTCTTTCTGTTTTGGGATGCCTTAATAGCTCTTCCCTGTATCTCAGCTTTTGCTTTGGTCTTGTAAACTTTCCCTTTTGAGCCATATTTGTAACCACCCTTAACTTTCCTCACTGGCATCTTCATCACCTCCTAACGGTATTTTATAAGTAATCTCTGCTCCACAATTTGAGCAACGACATTCATGGATTATACCTTCGCCCTCAAGTCCATAGTCACTAAAACTAAAATCGCCAATCCAACCTACCGATTTTGTTCCACAGTGAAAACATTCATACATTGTTTAGTCCTCCTTTCCATCTAACTAATATTTCACATGTTCCATCCGAACCCTTTGAATTTAGATGCCTTACTACGGTATCACCCCAATTATATACCACTTCAAAATCACTAGGGCATTCAAAGCAAGATGTAAATACTATACATCGTTTTGAAAATTCTCGTACCCATTGCCAAAATTCATCATAATCAAAATCATTGAAATGGTGTGCTTTTGTTCTGCCTTGGTACGGTGGGTCACAGTACACTACTGCCCCATTTGGTATACTCATATCTTTATAACTTTTGTTTATGAGTGTGTGTGTGTGTGTTCTTAAAATGTCAATTTTATTGTACATTGATTTTCGTTCTGCTTCATAAGATTCTTCTTTTCTTCCTTTTGAATATCTAGCCACGCCACCAAACCATTTACCACCAAATGAAAGCGCAATTCCATACCACGCTGTTAACGGATCATTTTCATCTTGTAATATTCGATACTTGGGATATTCTCTTTCAACTTCCTCAGATTTAACGGGTAACCAATCACATCCGTCCTCAATACACTTATTCCATAACAGCATTAACGGTTTGTTGATGTCGTTAAGAACGGATTTCTGAGGGTTTAACTCTTTCATAACTCGTGTAGCAGACCACATACCACCACAGAACGGCTCAACATAAACAGTATCTTTGTTAATAAACGGCTTTAACACTTGACAAATTGCTTTACTCTGTCTAAACTTTCCACCCATATATCTCATTTTGTTTCTCCTCTCTTTGGATATGGTTTTATTAATTCTTTTATCGCCGCAAGATATTTCTTTTTCTGTCGTTTGTCACATCGAAAATAAAAATACCTGCCTTTCGACTTTTGCTTTACGAATTTTGCGTCTGGATGTAATTCGCGGATCTTTATTTTGTCCTGTGTTCCAAACATCTGTCGTAGTGTACGCGTTCCGTATAACTTGCCATCAATTATACACCCTGTCCGTTCTTTTTGCTTACGCATCACACCCACATAATAAAAGTTACAAGATTGATATATCGTGCCTACCTCCCCCGCAAAGTTATCTACGGTGCAAGTGACCACTTCATATTTCTCGGGAAGAAGCTTTATGCTCTCCATGATCAGATGGCTATTAGTATTCTTCGGGCAAAAGTGCACGCATACACCGCGAGCTAACAAAATAATCTTACCACCGAAACCATATTTATCCCACACTCCAGTATTTTCGGCATACTCTGACGCGAACACCGTCACACCCCCAAGAAGCCACCCGTCCTCATTCTTTTGAGGAAAGAAGATCCCATAACAATGCTTTACGCATACGGGCATACACCCAAGCCACTCGTAACGCTCGATAATTCTTTTTGTATCGTTGTATTGAATTTCTTTTACTACACTCTTCTTAATATCAAGATCGAAATTCTCCCAGTATGGGTTGTTGTTCTCTTCTTTGGCGCATTCGATGCGCCGTTTATACTGCCACGCCTCGCCAACCTTTTCGTTATTTATTGATTCCTCGTATATTGTCATCTTCCTTTATGTCCTCTATGATTTTTGACTACTGGCTTTTCCCTGTGTTCTTTCGGAAACGCGCTATAACTATATTTGTACCCGTTCTGTCCACACCATTCCTCCATATAGTCGTCATAATCCCACCATAACTGGAGGTCATTTTTGTTAAAAATTCTGTCGTAATATTTATAGTATTCGGGGTATTTTGTTTTGATGTAATAAAGAACCGCGCCTTTGTACGGATGACACAACACCAAATGCTCCAGCCATACTTCGTCACAACATCCCGTCACTCTTTTTATTATTGCAGGTGCGTCTGTTATTGCTGGAAATATTGGCGATATAAAGCAAACTGTGTAAACTCCGTTTTTTCGCAGGGTGTTCATTGCTCCGATTCGTTGTTCGATTGTTGATGCCTTGTCCATATCCGCTCGGAAACCCTCGTCAAGTGTGTTTATCGAAAAAGCCACTGTTGCATTGAGTTTCTTGAATAACTCGACATCAAACACCGCTAAATTGGACTTAGTTACCACCAATAATTCCGCTCCAACGCCCACAAGACTTTCCAAGAATTGGTGTGTTCTTTTGTATGTTGCCTCCACTGGTTGATACGGGTCACATGCCGAAGACACCATAACATGTTTACCACGGAGTTCCTTTTTCTGCTTATCTGTTAATGATTTCCAGTTCTTAACATCAATATATTCTCCCCATTGGTCCTGTTCATGTCCAGTCCAATCCTTCAAATACCTCGCGTAACAATACATGCAATTATGTACGCATCCACCATAAAGATTCGCGGTGTAGCCATTATGAACGGGAGACTTGGTTAATATGTTTTTTGCATCAATTTCCGTTATTTTCATTGTTCCTTTGCGTGCCATCTTCCGTCTGGCATTCTTACCACCAGCCCAGCGGATTCTAATTGCCTTATTTGCCGTGATACTGTTGATCTTCCTTTTCCAGTCTGACTGGCTATGTCGGCTTGTGTCATGTCTCCATCTTTCAGCATATCAAGTATATTTGCTTGTGCTGGTTGCCTTGTTTCTCCTGCAGGCGCGATTTCATAGCTTCGCGCTTCGACTTTGTATTTCATCGGATGAACTGTTGATATATCAAACACGAGCGAAATCGGAGGCTGATTGCCCATAACCTTTGAATGCCTGCGAACCACAATTTCATTTTGTGCAAGTTTCGGGTTACGCCTTATCTGCCAACCTGCCTCAAGGAACGCGTTGAGGAACTGCGAACCCCAAGAATCCTCACGTGCTGTGCTGTCGGGGTCGAGATTCTTTTTGCTATGATGCGCAATTACAAACGAGCAACCATATTTATCACGCCATTCTTTGAGGACCATCATTTTCCCCGCCAAGTCAGCCATGTAATTATCAGCTCCCGAAGTAGTGGAGTATAAAGGATCTATTAACACTACTTTCGGCTTGATTATGTTGATTTGTTTCTCTAATTCTTCCAGTACCCTTTTATCATCGAATTTCAGCATCCTGCTCGGGTGAATATATATCGGGAGATCTGGAATTGTCGGAATCTGCCAGTCATCACCATCAATTTCAGCAGTAAGTCCAAGTTTCTGCTCCATGATCAACGCCAGTCTGTCTGTCAGTCCACTGTGGCTATCCTCCTGCTGGATGATCAACGTTGGACCTGTGCTGGCTACTTCGTATTTGCCGAGAAATGGCTTACCCGAAGAAATCGAAACCGCAAGATCGAGCAGTATCCATGTCTTGTAGGATTCGGGAGGTGACACGAGAAACGTGATTGACTGATCGGGTAACCAGTCGGATACAAGCCACGACACACCATCACCGCTATATCCTTTGATGTAGTCAGTCATTTTCATTACGTCAAATGAACTGGCTTGCTGTTCCTGTGGTGTGCTGTCGTTCTCGAATTGAACGGATGTAAACTGTGTGTCCGCTCCGCTGTGTGATCTCTCAATAGATTTGAGTGTGGTGCGTACTTCCTTTACTGGCAACGGCGGATCATTTCGCTCGTTCCATTCGAGGAGTAAAGCCTCCACAATGTCGGAATTCATACCCTTTTTGAAAAAGTATCCAGCCAGTCTTGCACAAGTATCGTTTCGACCACCCTCGGAAACCCCACGGAGAGCCTCAACGATCCAACCCTCATTTTGTACCGTTGGCTTACTCTCGATGTCAAGGAGAGCCAAAGGAAACGTGCCGGGAATACCCTTTTGTACCCATTCATACACACCACCGTTCGGATGTCTTGTCGGGGGTAGTACAATAAACCCTCCGTCACCTCGGAGATCAGCTCCCTCGAATATTCCTACTCGGTTTGATACCTTTGATATTCCTGTAGGGTACTGGTAATACAAGTGCCAGCCTCCCGAACCCGATCTTGCAATTAACTGTGTGGGGTACTTCTTGAGCAGTTCCTCGATTGGTGTCTTGCAGTAGCTTTCCACGTCAAGTACGACTATATTCGAGATCTTACCAGTTACCACACCCACACCAGCTCCAGCGAGGTTATTAAACCAATTATCTACCTGCTTTTGCGTGGCTTTTACCCTCATGTATTGAAGCCAGTTCGTCATGTAGGGTCGTTTTTCTTCGGGCTTAACTGGTAAAATGCTCCAGCCGCTGTCTACATAACTTTTGATTAGATCATTCGTCATCCTCTTCACCACCTGCCTCGAAGAAAAGCTCGTGTGTCTGTACTTTGTAAAGTGCCGCGTATTTCATAATTGCTTCTTCCGACAGTGATCGACCCCCGCCCTCATGTCGAGAAATCGTAGGCACTGCAAATCCAGTAATTAAGCTCACCTCTTCTAGTGTAAGTCTGGACCTGTCGCGCAGTTCTTTTAATCTGTTCTTTGGTGCTGAGTTGTCTTTCATGTTTAATCCTCCTTTGTTTTGATAATGTTATTATATCACCGCTGAAAATATAATGTCAAGTAGATTTTTTCCAGCTCTTTGTTATTTCATATACCCGAAATCGAAAGACCCCGATTTAATAGATTCTATAATGTCTTTTTTAGCTTCAAGTGATCTGTACATTGCCTCGTCAATCGTTTTCTCTGCCAATAAATGTATGAATGACACAACATTACTTTGTCCGGGTCTGTATAAACGCGCCTTTGACTGGTTATACATTGCGAGTGAGTGCGGAATGCTGTAATAAATAGCATGACAAGCTTTAGTCATATCTATCCCCTCTGCACCTGCTTGAATCTGCACAGCTAATACTGCTCCGTCTTCTTTCTTCCATTCTTCCAGTGTGTTCTCCGAACCAGATACTTCGAATGCCTTTCTTTTGCCTTTCCTTGCAGTCTCCTTTATAACCCCTATGTCGTGGCGGAAGACACAAAAAACGACAACGGAAGCCAAAGGAGATATATCGGAGAGTATCTCTAAAAGTTCGTCCTGCTTCGCGGTATTAAGATCTTCCTCCACGGGTTCTTCCAGTGGATTCCTCGCAACTTGACAAAATCCCGAGGTGATCTGTTGCATACGGAGTATTTTAACCAGTGCATTTTGTACCACTACGTGACCAGCGCCGCACTCGGCAATGAACTCTCTCGACAGTTCCTTAATGGTTTTCATATCCTGTGTAGGTAGTTGTACCATTCGTTGTATTGGAGGCAGTGCGTCGGGTAATTTGAGCCTGTCTTTAATATCCTCCATCTTGCAAGTATACGCTATTGATGCAAATTTGGTTTGTAACTCGCTTTGATTTTTAAAACCCACTACGAATCGGAGGTCTGGTCCACCTTTGATGGCGTATTTTTGCTCAAATAAATTGTAGTTAGTGCCGAAGATCTCGCAATCAAGAAACCTGTATTGCCCGTACACGTCAAGAGGACTGTTTGCCATTGGTGTTCCCGACAGACATAATTTATACCTTGTATGTTTTCCCACCATCCCAAGATATCTTGACACTTTAGATCCTGCCGCCTTTGCTCTGTGGCTTTCGTCAAGAATGATCATGTCAAAGCCAGCTTTCTTGTGTATAAAATCTCCAAGTTCGTTCCTCCACACCACGTCGTAATTCAAGATCACGAACATTTTGTCCGATTTATTTCGTCCGAGGAATTTTTCAATTTCGGCGGCTTTTATTTTCACCGTTCCTTTGGTCAAATCCCAGCACAGCCAGTTTTCATTCGGGTGGAACTTGGTTAAATTCGTGCGCCATACTGGTATCACTGCTTTCGGACATACTACCAATATTTTGTGTACATCCTCCCGTTCAAACACTACATCTATTGCCACGCGTGTTTTTCCTGTTCCCATGTCCATGTCCAGCATAGATGCAGGTCGAGACAGTGCAAACTGCACTGCCTCTTGTTGATTTTGCCATCTTTCCATATTCACTCCTTTCACATTGCGCACCCAAGTATTTTCTGAATGTTGAAGTCCAGACCATCTTTCTGTCCTCTGAGGTAAGCCAACGGGTCGAATTCGTTCTTCTTGGTCTTCACGTTTTTACTGCCGAGGTTGTTTTCGTAGTCCTGCACTTCCTGCGGTTTCACTACTACCAGTCCCCACTCGGGGTGCTCATCTTTCTGCTGTTCGAAAGCTTCTACCAGTCCATCAACAAAGCCTTTGGCGTATGAGCTTGCGGCGGCTTTGGAATTCCTCGGGTTTCTGCGTTCGATCACCGTGATCTCACGTCTTACGAATTTTACCGCGTATTCGATGGCTTCTTTGCAGATTCGTGCGTCTTCGCCAATTCCCGTGATCACGAGCGTGTGTGTTCTTGTTCCCTTGGGAGTGCTCCAAGCTGACGTACAACAGTAATTTTCTGCAAGGGTCTTGCACAGGTCCACCAGCCAGATCTCGCCGCTGTCGGTGGTCCATTTTATGTCATCCGCTGTGATGTGTTCGAGCTTCTGCTCCTCGCCAAAATCTGCATCCGAAAGCTTGTTTTTCGCCATCAACTCTCTTGCCTTGAGCAGTGCGGATTTTGCCTCGTTCTCGTTCGGGCTTTCAGCCAGTGCCAGTAATTTCTTGATCTTATCCTTGATATCTGCCATATTGTTCTCCTTTCCGAGGGGTGGCTTACGCCACCGCCTCAATTGCTTCAACTATCGGATTCATTGTCACCTTAAAGGTGGTGTTTACGAACTTGCCCTCGAAACGATCATCGCGCTTGCCAGCAGGCTCTTTGTGGGTAATGAAATCGGTATATCCGTTGATCAGTCCCCACGCTGTCCCTTTGTAGTTCCTGTTATCCTCGGCGTTGATCGCCTTGATGAACCTTGCTCTTGCATCTTCCAGACTGGAACGCTTGAACGAGTTGATCACTGTGTCCTCGGGTATCGGGAAAAGGTATTTCACTACGCGTTCGGTCTGCTGGTCCGTGAGTTTCATTGCCGCGAAGCGTTCTGCGAATGCGTTCAGCTCCTGCATGTAGTCCGCGCAGAGTTTCATTGTTTCTCTTGCCTCGACCAGCTTGCTCTCGGCGTTCTGTACGTGGCGGATGGTCATCGTGTTCGCCGTGTTCTTGAAAGCGAAGTTGAACTGGTTCTGGCAAACGATGCGGAGGGGGCAGATCGCCGCGGTGATCTTTACCTTTCCGTTGAAGCCGTTACGGAAGATCACGTTCGGGGTGAACGCGTCACCGAGGATGTTAACTTCGGGAAGTGCTCCGATGATGTAAACCATTCCGCTCTGTGTCTCGCCAGCCTTGAGGAACTTGAGGTCGTCACCCATGTAGTTCACGAAATCAAAAGCCTCGCGGTTCTGTATTACCTCGAACTTGTCGCTCACCACGTCGTAGGTGTGTCCGTCAGTGTTGCGGGTGGTAACGAATCTGTTGGGGATTGCGGCGAATCCAGTCTTGTTGTCGGGGGTCATCACCTTGGTGAATACTGGCTCTTTGGTCACTTCGTAGTCCAGCCCGCTCGCCTGCAGTACCTGCTCCATGTTCTTGCATTCCTCAACGCTCTTGCCGATTGCGCTCCAAGTTGTTGTTCTGTCGGTGTAAATTCTCTGCTCTGTCATATCTGTCTCCTTTTCTCCCCGTCATGCCGTTAGGTCAGCCGCTTTGTTTTTCAGAATCCTGTGGTAACTTTCCCGTCCTGTCTGAGATTTACTGGCTCTTCGATCAGTGCCTCGACCATTTCCTTGCAAGCGATCATCGCGTCCAGTTTGTGTGACACCCAGTCGTTTTCGATTCCAAGCTTGCTTTCCCATTTCTTAAAGTCATCCATCTGTGACTGTAAGTACCCGAGTAACTGCTCTCTTGTGATTGTCATTTCGTTGTCCTCCTTGGTTTCGTGCGGGGGTCTCTTTTCATCCCCTCCAAAAACATTATAACATGGAAAATACCTATTTGTCAATATATTAGAGCATTAGCAGAATTTACAAAGTTTTGTTTGTCAATTTGTGCAATTTGCACAATTATTGGTAGCTGAAAAAGTGACCACCGTGTTGATACGCTTTCGGGTGATCGCTAAAAAAGTAGCTTGCCCTAAAATACATGATATCGTAATCAAGTCGCTCCATGCACTCCGCTTCGACTGCCGCCAGACAGTCATCCGTGTAATACGCCGCAGGATGTGTGAACTGTCCGGGCGCGTATATTACGCCAGCGACTGTATTTTTCCATCTTTCGCTGTTAAGCCTATTCAAGATCACGTCTACTACAAGACGTTTGCCGATGTAGTCTTGATTTCCAGCCTCTGCCATAACCACTTTGGCGATTAATATTTTGTCCTCCTCCGAAAGCTCGATCTCGGGAATACGGTCAACTTCCTTTTGCACTTCCACCGTGATCACTCGCGGCACTTCCACTTTTTCAATAATTGTATTTGTAAATACCTCTGTTACCGTTATGATCTCGGGTTCTGTGTTAGCCTGTGCCATTACATTTCCGAAGACCATACCCGATATAAGCATCGCGCCACAAATCAGTAAATATACTACCTTTTCTTTCATTTCTTTGTCCTCCGTACTTCCTCACTTTCTGCCTTATCTGCTTCTATGATTGTTGATACATTTCTAACTTCATCCATTCTTACCGCATACTCACACTCGTTCATAATGGTATTCATCACTTCTTTGCACTCCTCTAATGTATCAGCATCAATCAATCTTCCGTGTCCTTTTGGAAGTGGTGTACCGTTTGCTACGGCATTGTATATAACCGACATAAATGTTTTTCCGCTACGCTGACCACTTACTATTTCATCTGTCTTTTTTAGTGCTTCATAAAATACTTCGGGTATATCAATCACTATCTTCATCATTTATCCTCACTTTCCCTTAAA
>RHMF01000258.1_pt1 | contig 40913 bp, 70 predicted proteins | sample 5365151 | NCBI WGS metagenome assembly RHMF01 (sample SAMN10266501, study PRJNA497801) | feces metagenome | isolation source: feces | host: Bos taurus | place: China: Prairie of Fairy Mountain | collected 2017-08-14 | reverse complement strand
CATCTAAATAACGATTAAAAGCCATTCCGATTCTGCGGTACAATAAAACCGTGGAAAAGGGATGGCTTATTTTTAATGCCGTTCCTCCAAAACAAATCACAAAATTACGATGGAGGTAAACAAAAATGGCTGATCTTGAAGCGAGAACCAACGCGGCACTCACTACCGGCATTATCGGCACAGCCGGCACAGGCCTTGCACTGCTCAACGGCGGTCTGGGCAATATCCTCGGCGGACTGATGGGCAACAACTGCAACAACAGCGGTCTCAACGGTATGGCAGAGGCGGCAGCACTTGCGGGTATGTTCGGTGCTCTCGGTGCCGGCAGACACAACGATTGCGGTTACGGTGCATATAACACCGCTCCTATCTGTGAAAATCAGATCGTAAACCGCTACGAACTCGGTCTTGTACGTGAGATCGACACCCTTAAGGCCGGCATTGCACAGCGCGACGCGAATACCTACACCGACCAGAAGCTGCTTGAAGTTTACAAGTACTTCGACGGTAAGGTAGGCAGCATTGAACGTGAGCTCGGTGCACAGCACGTATGGAACCAGAAGACCGAGGACAGCTTCGGTGCGGTTGCGGCTGACATCAGATGCCTCGGCAAGGAGTTTGACGCTAAGCTCAAGGCTGAAGCGGCGGCTCGCTGCTGCGGCGACAACGCTATAGTAACCTACGTCAACGGCACTTTCTATCCGCGTCTCACTGCGGACGTGACCGTCGGCACAGGCACTACAGCGGCTACACTTTATAACCCGGTCACCAATTGCGGCGGCTGCGGCTGTAACGGCTGATAGCATCACGGGCGGTGGTTGATACTGCCGCCCACATTTAATTAATTAACGGAGGGCGTAATATGGCTACATTGGCACAGGTTAAAACGGGCGCGGCGGCGTACATCGAACAGGAGATCATTTCCAAAATCGGCGGCTGGCAAAAATGGGTAGCAGGGGCGGCGGTATCTATGGCGCTGAATCGTGCGGATGCAATATTTGAAACGCTGCGGCAGAATCCGGCTGTACAGATGCTCGGTATCGTTGACGGTGACGGAAATATCGACGTTGATGCACTATATGCGGAGTTTAAACGGCAGGCTCAGCGCGGTCCGATATCGTTTGACGTGCCAATGATAGGTAAATTAACGCTCAACGAGAGCGATGTTGATAAAATTTATCAGAGTATTAAGGGGGCGACCGCATGAACGATATGCACATGAAAGGCTTAGTCCGCACCATGCTCGACGGGCTTAAGGATGCGTCAATGCAATATGAGTGGGCTATGAACGCTCACCGTGCCGGCGACAAGGAGCTGGCGACATTGCATCACAACGAAGCGATGAAAAGGCTCAACGGCGTTAAAGAGTGGTATGAAAAGGCAAAAGGCATGATGGGTGACAAAATGCTTGATCCTGTCGGCGAAGTGCTTAAATGCTATTTCGTGGACTGGTATCACGATTTGCTGAGTAAAGTAACGGCTATGAAGATGTGAGCTATACCGGGCAGGAATGTCCGGTTTTTTTGCGTTATTTAGGTACAAGTGTCGTACAAGTGTCGTACGATACGGAATTTTGATATTATTTTTGACATTTAATTGAATGCAAATAACCCCCGAAATTCCTTGTGTGATAAGGCTTTTTCGAGGGTTAATATTATGGCCCACCCGACAGGATTCGAACCTGCGACCATCGGAATCGGAATCCGATAAAGCGCCGCCGCAGTACACCATGATACACCGTGAAAGCCGTTGCAAAATAAGGTTTTTCGGTAATTGCATCTGCTGTAACATGGCGTAATAAACCGTAAATATGTCGTACAAGTGTCGTACAGGTGTCGTACCTGAATCAATCAAACTTCAGGTCCTTGCGCAGTGTTTCCACATCATTGTGGACGTAGATTTTCACAGTCGTATCGAGATCGGCGTGGCCTAAAAACTTCGACACGGCGTATATGTTGCCTGTCTCACGGTACAGCCTTGTGCCGCAGGTGTGGCGCAGTTCGTGCGGTGTCAGCGCCGGGATGTCAGGATGTGCGGCGGTCAGCTCACGCATGAATACGTCGTGCCGGCGATGGGCAAAGTTCACCGGACGAAGCAGCGCACCGTCACGTCCGCATATCACATAGTGTTCATCGGCGGTATACTTCCCTGCCCGTTTGCAATCGGCTATGTATTCGCACAGGTCGGGCGGTATCGGCAAGGTGCGCTTACTGGTGAACGTCTTCGGCTCATCCACTACCGTTCCGCCTTTGCCCTCGGTAGCCGCCTGTCTTACACTCAATGTGCGCTCTGCCAAATCAATATCCATCCACCGCAGTGCTACGGCTTCACTTCGGCGCAGTCCCATGTCGAGCATCAGCAGTATAGCAAGCCCAAACCGATGCGATAATGCAAATTCGCGGACTGTCTCGTACTGCTCCGGTGTATATACCCTGCGTTGTTCGCCTACATTCACGACCGTAAACTTGACCGACCGCGCCGGATTGCGTGTACACAGTCCGTTGTCTATCGCCGAATTGAATATACCGTTCAGGCAGAGCCGCATTTTCGATAGCGTGGATTCATAGTAAACAGCCGCCTGTGCCGTGTAAAAATCGCTTATGTGTACCGGCTTGATGTCACGCAGCTTCATTTTCCCGAAGTACGGAAGCAAATAAGCCTCGACCACGCGCACATATGTGTCATTGTACGTCTGCTCTTTTACCGCCGGGCGTTTGTATGATTCAAGCCACCTGTGCGCCCATTCCGCAAACGTCAGATCACGCTCGATGTAGCCCTCACCGGTGATATTGCCGGCCTCGGTCAGGATCCTGTATTCCTCGGCTTTTTTACGGGCATCGTCACGGCTTAATGCACTATAGAAAGATTTGCGTATCAGCGAGCCGTCGGGGTTCTTGCCGATTGTTATTTTAATCTCGTGCAGTGTGCCGTGGTTCGGCAGCTCCTTTTTCTTGCGCGGCATTCGATACCTCCCGCATACTCTCAATAATCGACTTCTGCAATGCTATCACTTCATCCTTCGCCGCCAGCAGCTGCTCTTTATCGGCAAGCCGGGCGTTAAGGTATTCAATGTTTTTGTCGCGTTCTTTGATAAGCTCAGTATACGCATTAATAGCTGTGTCGGCGATGACCTCAACGGGGGCGATCTCCATGCCTTCGGACGCTGTACCGGCGATTACATCAAGCGATACGCCGAGTGCTTTGGCTATAAGTATGCCTTGTTCGAGCGACGGATCGCTTTCATCGCCGAGGATGCGTGCAAGTGTAGAGCGCGGAATCCCGGTCAGCTCGGATAATGTTCGGTGAGTCATGTCCCGTTCGTGGAGCAGGAGCATGTCTCTCAATTTTAAGGCGATAGCGTTCTTTATTGACATTTTTTAACCTCTATATTTGGGTATCGGTTGTGTTACTTTTGGGTCTTGCAATCCCACGGCGGCTGGTGTATAATTGTGCTCAGTACATCAGAGGAGGTGACACAATGAATAATACAGAGCGCAAAGCACTGGTCCGCAAAATCGGCTATGTACTCCGCGCGGCTACTCCGCGGCAGCTTGAATCTGTGTGGCGGTATGTTAAATGGGTAATGTTCGGTGAGGGGGAATAGGTGGGCGCCGGCACGTTCACCGGTGCGATTTGGGCGGTTTATATTCTAAAAAAGTCAGTTTCTTTAATTATAGATATGCTACTGCCTTTTTCAATGAATTTTAAAGCATCTTCTATTTTTGAACCATAATTACTGTGACTCCAAGAGCTGCTTCCTTTTGATCCAACAAGTACAATATCTACTTTACCGGATAACTTTCCTACTATTCGCGCTCCGTGCTCCTTTAAGGTAGAAAGAATATTATCCTTAGTACCACATGAGAAATCGCCTGTAACACAGATAGTTTTGTCGTTTACGTTGTTAAGGTTATAGTATTTTGTTTCATCAAAAGGTATCTCTATTTCGTCGTCTGCAATGCAATCCTGCTTTGAGTCATTGTTAGAATCGTTCAATAAATAATATCTATACCTTCTCGCAGGATTAATTCCATTTTCCATTATCTTTAACAGCAATTCGGCACACGCTTTACTGTCGCTTGATGCATCGTGATGATTTAATGGAATGTTGAAATAATTGCACATATCATTCAACCTATGGTGCTGGAGTTCTGGGAATAATCTGCGTGACCATTGTAGAGTGCAGAAGAAACGAATAGGCTTATCAATAATTAATCCATATGATAAAAGAGTGTTTTTTATAAATAGTAAATCCGCGCCGGCAGCAGAATGAGCTACTATAACATTTTTACTGACGATATCATATATTTCATTCCAAACCGTTGGGAAAGTAGGTGCATCTTTGACATCGTCAGCGCATAAACCATGAATGCCTGTTTGATTGTTATCGAATTCACATTCGGGGTTTATCAACCAATGTTTAGTATCCGCAATTTTCCCGTTATCCACAAGAGTAATGGCAAGTGAGCATATTTTGTTGTTTTTAATATTCGGTGTTTCCGTGTCTATTACATAGAATTTTGCCACGCGACATCACGCTCCTAAAATAATATATTAATTTTCAGTAAACCCCTTGACAATTCCTATAATCATGGATTATAATATAGCCATGTCAACAAATTGTTGGAACGGAGAATATAATGAGTAAAAACAATACGAATGCAAACGACAGAATCCTGAAAGCGGTAAAGGATTCAACAGATCAGGAAATGGCTGCACAGATAGCTATTTCAATAATCCACTCATTTTTAGCGCAGATTCAATCAGAGAAGCAAGTTCGTCCTGCCGATCTTCCGGAACATGAGCAAGCAATTGCAATATAGTTGACTCAAACTCGGTCAGTCCATCCTTGGGGGATGGGCTTTTTTCTTTTTTATTAGGATTGTCCGATATTCCAAGCAAATAGTCTGTACTTACATTGAACAGCTCGGCTATGCTAAGTAAGGTTTCGTGATCGGGTTCTCTCTTATTAAGCTCATAATTTGAATATCGTTGTTTTGAAATATTAAGCAGATTTGCGGCTTCCAATTGAGTGAGGCCGCTTTTTTCTCTTGCTTCACGGATTCTGTTCATGATATGTCACCTCATCCTCTATTATATCAACAAAAAGTTGACAATGCAACAAAATCAACAAAATGTTTACCGAAAGTTTGTGCATTATTCAAGTAAACATATCGTTGACTTTCCGATCAATGTGTGTTATAATAAAGTCACGGTAAACAAAACGTTTACTAAAAGGAGGTAACAGGATGCCGAGAGAATGGCTGAAAGAGTTAAGAGCAAAAGAAAACAAAACCGTTGATAACATTGCGGATTATGTAGGCATTACAAGACAGTACTACTATTATATCGAATCCGGTGAACGTGGTGTCCCGGTGCCTACCGCAAAGAAAATAGCCGAGGCGTTAGGCTTTGACTGGACGAAGTTTTATGAGGAGGCGAATGACAGTGCGCGGCAGGAAACCGTCGTGGAAACAAACCAATGACAGCTTTGTCAGATATCCCGTATGGTCAGAAGACAGGTGGATGTATTTCGACAGTATAAACGATATCCCCGATATCCGCACAATGAATCCGCTTATCGGATTTGTGTATGCGCTTGAATTCGGGGATATGACCAAGATAGGATTCACCGCAGACCCACGCGAACGCATGATGATGTTAAAAGGAAAGGCACTGAAATATGCCGGAACGCATCCCGGACGGATATTTATATCACCGGCGCATCGGCACTATGTCGAAACAGAGAACGCACTGCACAAGCACTTCAAGGAATACCGGATACCGCATACAGAGTTGTTTCGAATCAAATTCAGCGAAAAGATACCGATAATGATGTGCATGGCAATAGAACAACACATTTGCGGTTCGGCTATAGCGGAGATCAAGGAACTGGAGGGGCAGGAGTGAAGATAGCACTATATGCTTTCGTTGTCATAGTGGCAATCGCAGAAATTACGGAGGAAAACGCATGACCGATACAAAATTCGAAATACCGCAGATCATCACCGACCGATACGCCGCACTGTGCGATCTGGTGCAGAACCACTCAATCGACGGACGTGTCAAGGTCATCGACTTAGCCCGTTACTACGGATGTGACCAGAACTACCTCGCCGACGTCATCAACACCGGACACGCACCGTTTGCATTCTGCCCCGGCGATAAGAAGCGCGCGGTCAGCTATATCGGAGTGCTGCCGCTGTTTATGTTCGAAACGCAGGGTGTGCTTCTGAACGAGCGGTTTATTGTGGAGCGGAGGTAGCAAAATGAACACCATACAGGAACTCGCCGCACCGCGTGTGATAAAACGGCGCAATGCAGCACACCGCAAGGCAATCGGCGGCCGCTTACAGCCTGCGGATACCGTCCGCGTAAGTCTTTCACTTGACGGCGATATGTTCCGCAAATTGCTCGACAACGCCATATTCGACCGCGTGAGCGTTGCGGAGGAAATACGCCGTATACTTGAGGATGTGATCGACAAATGACGCATCCGGACAGCTACTACACACAGAATAAACTCTACGAATACCGCAAGAAAAACCACCTGACCCGAAGCGACTTAGCCGACGTGGTTGATGTGTCGGAGCACACGATATATTCATGGGAGGTCGGTAAAAGCAATCCGCATAAGAGCTGTATTATTAAGCTCGCAAACCTATTCTCTGTTGACCCGGAGGAGCTGGGACTTACGCCGTATACGCCGCGTAACTACCGTGAGAACGTCGAGATAGAACCGGTACGGCAGGAGGAGCTTGACGGACTGTTTGCAGAGATAGACGCGCTCGGGTACGACTGTTTGAGGGAGATAGAAGCGTACTTAAGCCCCGACCCTGAGCATCGTATACTGCGTAAACTGCGCGGAGGTTTAGTCAGCGACGCTGAGCTTGATCTGATACGGCGGATAATCGCCAAGCACAGGGAGCGTGGTCGCGGATGATGACCGCACACTGCATACCGTGCATATACCGGCGATACCTCGGCGGCAATGAATACTACTGCGCGTATTACCTCGATACCGGAAAGAAGCTCCCATGCCCCGGCGGTGACGGCTGTACAGCGCGGGTGATTCTGCCGCCTGCGGAACGGGAAGCATACCTCAGAGAGCACCGTGAGCCGCCTGTGCCGGCACGTCCCACACGGGATATGATAGGCGACGATTTTGTCTGGGACAGCAGAGGAATATTGGATGGATGGTATAAGACATGACAGAGATATTACACCTCGCTTGCATGGCTCTGCTTGTCGTGGAGCTGGCTTGCATGATAATAATGATAGGAGATTGACAATGATACCCGAAACAATAGCGGCGCAAAAAGACCGCTTAATCAAACAGCAGATCGAGCTGATTGAGCATCAGCGCAGAGAGATCGCGCGGCTCACTAAGGAGGTTAACCGCTTGCGCGAGGAAAACGACCTCGACAGCCGGTACATTAACGAGATTTACCGCAAACACTTCGAAATGGGCGGCGCGGCTATGAACATCGAGCTTGAACGCATCGAAGACAACGGCATACCGCTTGTGCTGTGTTATAAAGAGATACCGAACGGTACTTACCATACTATTGTGAGGGCAGTGCGATGAAAGCCCGCGCCGGAAAGACGACGTTTGACCATCTGCCGAAAGAGATGCAAGCCGCATTAAAGGGCATTGCCGAACAGCTCGCGGAGAAACGTTGGGCGGAAGTACAAGGCATAGCATCAGAGCGGTTTCTTTACGCACTCGCCCTTGCACTCAATGACAGGCTCGGCTACCGTGAAAAGGGCATTATGATGGTACTCGACGCGGTGAATGAAATCCTTGTAGGCTACAGCGAAGACTGCTATACGCCAAAGGAAAGCCGCGTAGGTACAAGCGATCTCGAACGCATAACAAACGCCATGAAAGCCGAGCTTGCCGATCGGGGGATTACGCTCGAATGGGATTAGACAATATGCCCGGCTGGTCATACTCCGCCGAGCGTGCGTGGTACGAACCGCCCGAGTACGACGATGTGCCGGAAGAAGAAACGGAAATGACCGTAAAACAATTGCTTGAGGTGATGAAACGCAATGCCGAAAAAATTCACAATGACCGACCTGAACGGTGTAAAGCGCCCCGAGTGGCTGAAACTTCGTATGTCAGGGATCGGCGGCAGCGATGCGGCGGCTCTGATGCTGCCTCCGGAACTGTATAAATGGAAACGTCCTGCCGATGTGTACCGTTCGAAGATCGAACCGCCCGAGAATGAACGCAAGCTGATATGCGAAATGGGCAACGCACTTGAGCCTGTGATCGCCGAACAGTTTGCAATCGACAACGGTAAAAAGGTATACAACTACCGCAAAATGCTGCGCTCTGTCGAATACCCGTGGATGCTTGCCGACATTGACCGCAAGATCAGCGGCGAAGATGCGGGGCTTGAATGTAAGTATCAGACGTTTTTCGGTTCGCGGCAGGTAAAAAAAGACCCCGAAACCGGTGAATCACTGCGCGATGAAGACGGCAAAGTGATATGGGAATCGAAGTATGACGGTGACAATTTCCCGATTAACTTCTATTTCCAGTGCTTACATTATCTTGCTGTTACTGGTTGGAAACGCTGGTATCTTGCCGCACTGGTCGACGGAACGATGCACTACCGAATAATCGAGCGCGACGATCCGCAGGTCAAAGAATTCACTGCGGAGCTTATCGAAAGAGAACGCATATTCTGGAACGAAATAGTACTTAAAAGAAATGAGGAGGAACTTGAATCATGGATGTGAGTTTAATGTTAGGACGCAAGAAGGAAATCGAAGAGTTTAACTTTGATCTCGGCGGCATCGTTGAGATGTACAAAGAAGTCGCCGAAGCGCAGAAAGAAGTGGGCGGCGAATTCTGCTTCAGGGCGAAAGTGCCCACAGGCGGCGGAAAGTCGTTTGACATTATCACCGGTGACGAGGACAGCGATACAAGTGTACCGGCAATATCGGGTGTAATTATACATAACCATGCCTGCAACGCATATTTTGCAGAGGACAGCGAGGGCAACGCACCGCCCGTGTGTTCGTCGCTCGACGGCGTTACCGGTGTTGATACCGAAACCGGAGAGTTCTGCTCATGTGCCGACTGTCCGAGGAATGAATTCGGCTCTGCGGCGAAAGGAAGCGGCAAGGCCTGTAAAAATATGCACCGTCTGTATATGCTGACCGAGGGCTCACCTGTTCCGCTGCTTGTAACACTGCCGCCGACATCGGTGAAGAATTTCAAAACATACCGACTTGCAACACTTGCCGCTAACAGACTGAAGCCGCACGAAGCTGTGACAGAGCTGACACTTACCCCGATGGTATCGAAAAGCAATCAGAAGTACAGCACTGTCAAATTCAAGATGCTCGGCAAGCTCAACAACGAAGCCAAGAACATAGCCGCTTCAATGTCGATAGCACTCAAACCGACAAACGAAGTCAACGGCGAGGACTACAACAGAGCAAACACGGAGGTACTCAGTGACGGAAGCACAGAAAAAGCCGATTAACGAATCACGGCTTATTTGCGATATTATCAAAGCTACATACCCGTATGTCAAACTGTTCAGGGCAAATGTGGGCAGAGTCAAAACGCCCGACGGTCGGTGGTTCTCAACCGGACTGCCGAAAGGTTACCCCGATCTGTGCGGCTATCATCGGGCGGTATATATCGAGTGTAAAATGCCGTACAACAAACCGAGCGAAGAACAAGTTAAGTTCATCGACGAAGCGAGGGCGGCAGGAGCTATAGCGGCGGTATGCTACAGTGTAGAGGAAGCCGTCGAGCTGGTAACGAAAGGGTAGGTTATGGCTAAATGCTACAATGCGTTTCTTGTCTTTCACGATTGGCGGGATGCGTTCGAAGCACTTGACGGTGATAGCTGTAAGGCGATACTCCTTGCGATGTTCGACTATTCGGTAAGCGGCATAGAGCCGCCCGAGTTTGACGATCCTGCGGCGAAAATGGCTGCAAGGTTTATTTTCCCTGCAATGGAGCGTCGGGCAAGAGATGCAGAGAACGGCAGAAAAGGGGGAAACAAGCGAGTAGAAAACGCCTCTGCGAAGTCAACTGTGGAAAAGCCTGTTGATAACAATGTGGATAACGCTACATTTTACGGGGGTACAACCCCCCTTGAACCCCCCTTCAACCCCCCTTCAACCCTAAACAAGACAAGACAAGACAAAGACAAGACAGAAACAAAACAAGACATAAACAAAATAAGACAAGACGAAGACAAAACAATGGATGTGTCGTCGGTCGTCGGTCAGGCGATAGAGATTTGTGATTGGTTGGATATCCCGTCGGGTATATCGAGCAAAACGAGTCAGCTGATAATGAGCAGCGGATATACGATCGACGACTACCGGCGACTGTTCGAGACTGCGAACGAATGTGAATTTTTACGAGGCGGCGGCGACCGGGGCTGGAAAGCATCGTTTGACTGGCTTATCGAGCACATGGACGAAGTGACGGCGGGCAAATACCGCAAATGGCAGAAGCCGGTCGACAGCGTAAGGGATACGTCCGACAGCAGTTTCGACACGGATGAATTTTTCGCCGCGGCGCTGAGACGTGCGCAGGAGAATATGGCGGCAATTAACGGAGGTAACAACGTATGAACATATGTATATTCAAGGGCTGGGTAGCCGAAAAGCCCGAACTCAAACAGACAACAAACGGCAAACTGTTTACACGCTTTCAGATCGCCATTCCGCGCCGCTTCAAGGCTCAGGACGGCAAACGGGAATACGACTACATCACCGTCGAGGCGTGGGAGAGCCGTGCAGACTTCTGCTGTCGCCATCTCGACAAAGGCAGCGAGGTAGCAGCTGAGTGTGAACTGCGCATTGACAAATACGAAAAGGACGGTCAAAAGCGATACGGATATGTGTTTGCGCTGAATAATATCGAGTTTTGCAGCGGCAGAGCGGCACAGCAGGCACAGCCGGCAAATGCACCGGTACAGGTATACGCAGAGCCGCAGTATGCTCCTTCGGTTGGCTTTGAAGAAGTCGGCGGAAACGAGGACTTGCCGTTTTGATGTATTTAAAAATACTGCGCTTTCGAGGTGATCGGGCGATCTGTGCGACGGATATCGGCAAGGACTTAGACGTGCGCCGCACACGTCTGCCCGTGACCGCCTCGGTTGGCGATGCGTTTAAGTTGGGACTCAACATACGACGGTCTTACTTACGAGCCGATCACCGAAGATGAGCACCGAAAGCACAAACAAATGCTTGATGCAAGGCGTAAGGGGGCGAAGTTCGTTGTGTGAAGAATGTGCCATACGTTGAGATATACGACCCGACCGGCCGCCTCATGGAGACGATGCACGAGGGCGCCGAACGGTATGCGCGGTCGACGGAGTTGAAGATGCTGGAAGCCGGGTATACGATTAAGGTTTACGGACGGAAGTTGACGAAAAAGGAGTTAAGGGAAGATGAAAAACTATAATAACGATATGCCAATATATAAAGCAGCAAAGCGCATAGCCTGCCTTAACGCGCAGCTTGCACGACAGGTCGAATTGATGAGTCAAGAAATCGACTCGGACGGTATCGAGTGGTACTCCGCGGAGCTCGTCAGCGGCTTGACCGTGCGAAACGGCAAACTGTATCACGAAGATATCCCTGTGGCAGAATGGGCGGATGAATATTTTGTAAATCAAAGTCAGGGATACTTTGAAGACGACTATTACGGATGGCTTTACTTCCGAACGGATGTCCCCGGGCAGTATGTGCGTGTACACTTTGATATGTAGGAGGAAGCCGAAAATGCAAACCAAACTTAAAGTAACCCTACTCGCCCACACCCCCGACGCGGACAAGGTAGTAGCCGCCGCCGCAAAACTGTGCTACAGTGCCGCCGACGTTGACACGCTGATGGACGGACTTACCGCCGATAAGGTCGAGGCGATGTGCCAAAAACTCGCCGACCTCGGCCACGAATCGCCCATCGAACACGCAAGCTACACATTCGCCGTCGAGGGCGTATCACGGGCACTGCTGGCTCAGCTGACACGGCATCGCATCGCGTCGTATTCGGTGCAGTCGCAGAGGTATGTGGATAAGTCGGATTTTGACTACGTTGTGCCGCCGAGTATTGAGGCTGACACACGGTTAGCCGAAGAATTTCGGGCGACAATGCACGAATTGGCATTGTACTATAATGATCTGGTAGAACGGTTTAATATCCCCAACGAAGACGCACGCTTCGTACTTCCCAACGCCTGCGACACACGCATCATCTTCACAATGAACGCCCGGTCACTGCACAACTTCTTCAAACTCCGCTGCTGCAACCGCGCACAGTGGGAGATACGCGCGATGGCTGATGAGATGCTGAAGCTCTGCCGCGAAGTTTCGCCAGTGTTGTTCCGTAATGCCGGACCGTCGTGCGCGGTGACAGGTGTATGCAGTGAGGGCGCGATGTGCTGCGGTGAGCCGAGGACGGAAGTCAAATAGATGTTAAATACAAGTCAAATGTTAAAAGGAGGAAGTTAAATGAGCGAAATTCTTGACAGCGGTACACGCCGCGAATTTTCGTCCGGCGCAGTCAGAGATATGGCAAGCGGCAAGGGGCGCATGGATTTACTTCCGTGGGCGGCGATCATGGAGATATCGAAACACTGCGAAAACGGCGCGCGCAAATACGGCGAGCACAATGTAGACAAAGGGCTTCCGGTCAGCTCATTCTGCGACAGTGCCGCGCGTCATCTCGCAAAGCACATTGATGGATGGGATGATGAGCCGCATTTATTAGCCGCCGCATGGAATCTGCTTTGGGCGATTCAGATGGAGATCAAACATCCAGAGCTGGTTGATGTGCCGTGGAGGGAGGAGAAAGGCAATGGCGAAGGTTGATTGCAGTACAGTTATAGGATTTGCTCAAGAATCAAATAGAGTGTGTAATATGCACGAGCACTGCGACACTTGCCCCTTTTCGGGCAAAAAACAATGTCCGCTTGCTGTTTTTGAATTTGACAATCCTGATGTACAGGGAATTATAGACAACTTACAAAAGTGGAGCGACGAACATCAGCAGAAAACGAGGCTCGACGATCTGCTGGAGAAGTATCCGAAGGTGTATATAAGTAGCGGTAACACGCCATCTATACGACCGTATATGCTCGGGTATTGCGAAAATTGCGACGATTGCGTTTATTCGCATTGCGAGGCATCTAAGTGCTGGCACGAGCCCGTCGACGGCGGCGCGACCGGAAAGGCGGTGGAGTAGGTGGCTATGAAGATCGGATATATTCGAAGAAACAATTTGGAATTAAATCCGCATTTGACTGAAAAGTTTAAATTCATAGAATCCCCGTGCGCTCGCCGTATATCGAGTAAAAGCGATAGAGTATATTCGAAAAACTTTCGCCCGCTTGATTACGAGGAAATAGTGGATAACGCCGAGTGGATGAAAGGTAACAGTAGAATAATATTGGTTGACGAACCATTCCTTCTGGATGATGAACTGAGAGATAAGTGTGTTAAATGGGTAGAGTGGGCAAATAAAGCATCACCAGAAGAGTATGACCCGTTTGCAAAGGTGGTGGAGTGATGGGCAGACCAATAGACGCAGACGCTTTCCTGCGCCGTGTGCAGAACCAACACAAATGCTACAGCGATGAGGAAATGCGCCGCCAAATGTGGTGGTTTATACATAAGTTTTTGCCGGCTGCTCTTGCCGATGAGCCGACGGTTGAATTGGAGGTAACACATGAGACTGATTGACGCGGACAAGTTGTTGACCGAAATTGACATGGCAATAGAAAGTAATAGATCGTGCATAAAAGAGCGTTACTCCAAGGGCGAGGATTACGAAAGCGTGTTTGTGTCGCATTGCCGCGGCAAGATTGATGCTCTTATAGGCATTGAGGCGTTTGTTGAGAATGAGATCGAAACCACATTGAAAGCGAGGTAACAAAATGCGAGAACGGCTGATACAGCTGCTTCAAGAAGCTGAGGGGCAAGCCGCCTATTACGACGGCGACGATGCGTATGGGGTAGCTGCCGATTACCTGCTCGACAATGGCGTGATAGTGCCGCTGGTTAAAGTGGGGCAGACGGTGTGGATTGTTGCCGAGGGCGAGGTGCTGGAAGACGTTATATATGAAATGGGTAATAGCATAGTCCAGCCGGACAAAAACAGATGGCTCTTTTTGGTAGAAGACAGCGGCGAGGATTTTTATGATACCGACATCGGCAAAACCGTATTCCTCACCCGTGAAGCCGCCGAAGCCGCATTGAAAGCGAGAAAGAAGCAGTGATAATTTTCGATAGCAGAAAACGTACTGTAAAGAAATACCGTAAATGCGCGTACAATGCAACACGGCCGTATCGGCATGGTAAGAGGATGTAGGACTACACAACTAACGAGGTAATTATATGAATTACACTTATCAAACCCCGCTGAAAGGCGGCAGTATCGGAGTAGTATTTGGCTCATTTGCTCCGCTTCATCAAGGGCATCTCGATGAAATCATGAGAGCAAAGAAAGAAAACGAGGGCGGCTGTATCGTTGTTGTATGCGGATATGACGGTGACAAGGGCGAACCTTTAATGCCGCATTGCAAACGATACAGATATGTTCGTGAATTTTTCGCTAATGACGATCTTGTGAGCGTATATGCTATTAATGACACAGAAATCGGTATAGGTAAATATCCCACCGGCTGGGATGGATGGCTGAAAGAGTTTTTCAAGATATGGGAGTTGGCTGTTGATAAAGACAGCCTGCAAGCCGAAAGAATATGGTATGTCGGTGAAAAAGATTACCAGCAGGGACTTGAACAGCGCGGCGAAAAATCAATTTTGCTTGACCGTTCTTTAAATCCAATTTCTGCCACTATGATAAGAGAGAATCCAATAGCCCATTGGGATAAAATTACATTTCCGTTCAGGCGTGTGTTCAGCACGAACATTCTCATTTGCGGTACTGCATCTGAGGGCAAAACCATAATGACGGCAGACCTCGGCAAATATTTCAATGCTCCGTACAGCTGGGAATGGGCAAGGGATTATATCAGGGAGAGCTGTGTGTCTGATTGGGAATTTGACAGCGCGGACTTCATGGCATTTCTTGAAGGGCAGTACAATCTCAACAAGAAGCTCATCAATTCCCCCGCGAATCACGGTGTATTTTTCGCCGATTCGGATTCAATGGTAACGAGGATGTACGCGGAATATTATTCCAAAGACGACCGGTGCGCCATTACTCCGCAGGAGTTTGAAAAAATAGCTGTTATGGCTGACGAAATAACCCGTAAGTCAAGATGGGATAAAATTTATTTACTTTGTCCGCACGGAGCGTTTACTGACGATCACGAGCGTTTTATGGCGCACTCCGGAATGAAAGAGCGTTGGGAATTGTTTGAAATTCTCTGCAAAAACATTCGTGAATCAGGCAACTGGGAAAAAGTCACCGTCCTTGATGGTGGTTATTGGAACAATTTCAAAAAAATCGTTGATGATGTGAAAGGAATTATTAACAATGGAAAGAGTTAAAAAGTGGTTGTTAAGTGAATTTTGGACGGGCTACAGCGTGATCGAAAAGCTGTATTTGCTGTCAATGATGATTCTGCAAATCGTGGTATTTTGCATAGTTCCGGATACACCGATTGCTATAGTTGCGGGAACGGCCGGCGTAATCTCTGTTGTTTTGTGCGCCAAAGGAAAAATTTCGTTCTATTTTATCGGCTTTGTTCAAACAATCTCCTATCTGTTTCTTGCATGGGATGCTCAATTTTACGGTGAAGTGCTTGAAAATCTCTTTTATCTTGTTACTATGGTATGGGGAATTTTCGTCTGGAAAAACAACATGTCGGAAAACGAAGATGGCACTGCTGATGTAAAAGCAAAGAAATTCAGTGCGCTGCAGTGGGTTGCGGCGATCGTGGGAACAACTGCGGCAACAGTACTTATGGGCTATGCGCTTAATTTAATCGGCAGTCAGCAAGCCTACACCGATGCCGCCACTAATGTACTTGCAATTTTTGCACAGGTGCTTATGGTGCGAAGATATCGTGAGCAGTGGATATGGTGGCTTGTAATAGATATCCTGTGTGTAAAAATGTGGTTCGTCACCGGGAACTGGTCAATGGTTGCAATGTATATAGCATGGATTGTCAACTGCATTTATGGCTGGTGGAATTGGACCAAATTAAACAAACAGGAACAGATATAAATTTTCAAACACAAATTTTCGCCGGAGAATTTTCGCCGTGACTGCAATTTTTCACTGCGAATTTTCCTAGCGCGGAGGTGAATTTTTAAATGAAAAAGTATGCATATTTAGGAACAGACAAACAAACAAAATTTGGATGCGTGTCGCAGGAAAAACATGGATATATATTAAGCAAGGTAATTGTTGAAGATTCTCGCGCCATTGAACGATACAATATTAAGCAGTAAGGAGTGATGCCATAAATGACAAAGCGTGATCTCGCGCAGTATTATTATTTAAAAAAAGATATCGCCCATGAGGAGCAGCGGCTTGCAATGCTCGAATTGTCGGCCGCGCCGCCGGATGAGATCGAGCAGACACGCAAAGTCATTGAGCTAAAAAAAGCGGAGGCCGAGCTGCAGTATCAGCGGACAACGCGTGAAATATACGGGATCGACGATATTTTCATGCGGCAGATATTTTTAATGCGGCATATAGATCTGATGAGCTGGGCGGCTATTGCAATGCGTATAGGCGGCGACAATACCGCCGACGGTGTGCGAATGGCGCATGATAGATATATTTTGCGCAACAAGAATGATGTTTGACGTTTGTCTACCGCAGGGTTTGACCGCTGTGCCACGTTTTGCGGCGCGGTAATGCGGGCGGTAGGGTGCGCGCAAACGCGGCTGTATGGCGATTGTGGACGGTATTGCGAACAAGCAAAGAAAAAGCCCCGATTTTCGTCGGGGTTTGTTGTTATTACGCGGCTCTGCGTCTCTGCTGATTTGTGCCGGCCGCGAGGTATACGCGGAGCATTGCCTCAAACACTGCCCTTTCGGCGGCTATGGCGTCGGCTCGGTTGTGTATGTAGCGGATCCGTGCCGGGCTTATGGCGGTGGTTGCCTGCTTGCGTGTGCGCGCTTCGTGACGACTGAGATGTTCGGCGTAGGCGATTAACAGGTTGATTATTATGTTTGTCATGGCGGTGTGCTCCTTTCTTAAAACAGCGGTATATTTTGCGATTCCCAAACGTCAGCCGCTATCGCGTCGATTGCTTTGCAAATAGCGCGGTTGCTTTTTGATGCAGCTGTGATAAATTCGTGAAGCCAACCGAAAACATCTTCGACTTCTTCTTTTAATTCGGTTTCAAGGAAAGGTCTGTGAGTCATTCCATGATCGTATACTTTGTGCGCGGAATAACACGCTGCAAGTACTGCTTCGTGAAGATCGTCGTTGATAATTTTGACGTTGTGCAGTGCATCTGCAAAATCCATATCGCGGTACACATCGAAACGATCAGACGCAGAAAGGCTGTTAATAAATTTCATGGTTTTATACCATCCTTTATAAAAATTTTATGGTGTGGGACTGATACGCTCAATCCCCGAGAAGCGTTAAACCGTTGCCGGTTTTGTGTCGATATCGTAATAAAAGTTGGTGTCAAAATAGTCAACCATGCTGTTTGATTCATCGTAGCGGTAAGCCTCGATAATGCGCTTGATAGCCTTGATTTTTTCGAGGGTTTCCGGCCTGAACTGCATACAGTTATCCAGATAGAACGTATTAAGCTGGTTGCGGTGGGCTGTAAAGCGTTCGTATTCATAGTCGGCGGCTTCTTCCCTGATTCGGTCTTGCTCTGCGCCACTCATAGCAAAATACTTTTCTATGTGTACGCAATCGCCGCGCAGCTGTATCCAACTCTGAGCCGGTGAAATGCTGTAGCTTTCGAGGTATTCGAAATGTGATATATAGTCCGCTTCGGTGGTCGTTACTGTTGCGGTGATCGACTGACCGCCGCTGTAGCTCTTGCACTTGACCGATACGCCCTTGATTCCTGCCGCCTTGATGTCTTCGCGAATTGCCTTTGACAGCTCAGCGCCGTATAAGTGGCGGTTTGACTTTGAACCGTAGACTGCGCCGCCGCCGAGATAGCCGTCAGTGTAAACGGTTGCGCCTTCGACTTCTTCACCGTCGATGTTCTCGCCCATGCCGTGAGCTATGAGGGTATCAACAACGGTGTGTTCCTTCTCAAAGCCATACCAGCAAGATTTTTTATGGTTCCATCTGAATTTGAGATTCTTCAGCGCGTCAAGCACGTCAAGCGCGGGTTTGCTGTCGAAGTATACTTCTATGCTGTTCGGGTGAGTTCCGGCTGTTATGGTGTATGTTGTAGTCATTTTATTCTCTCCTATACTTGACTTATTCGCTTTACTGTGTTATAATAGGGTAAATGGCGGGAGTAAAGCTTCCCGCACATTCTCCCAGTGTTGCGGTGCGTTACTTGTCAGGGTGCGGCACCGCTTTTTTTATTTGCCCGTTTTCGCTTCACGGATCAGCTTAGCCGCTTCTTCAACGGTTTTGCACTGTTCAACGAGTTTAGCGAGTAGCTCGAGCAGTGTGTTAAACTGCGCGTTGGTCATTAGTCGCTTCAACTTCCTCACTTCCTTTCTTAAGAGGTTGTTCCCTCTGCTTTACGTGTATTATTATACCACACATTACTCAATGTGTCAAGCTGTAATATTATACAAACATTGAGCAATGTTATTGTCAAAAATGCACATTGATTAATGTGTAAATGTGTGATATAATATAATTGAGGTGATAACACTATGGAAAGCAAATATGAAAAAGTGGCGTACAATAATCAATATAACGCTGAGAAGTACGACCGGTACAGCCTTATGCTCCCCAAGGGAACAAAGGAAACATACAAGGCACACGCGGAAGCACGCGGCGAAAAGCTCAACAGCTTCATCCAAGAAACAATCGAACGCGATATGCAGGAGGCAGGACAATGAGCGAACGGGAAAGAATGGCTACATTACTTGAAACTATTGACGATGCAACAATATCCGAAATACTCGATATGACTTTGCTGTTTCTGGCAAGGCGCAGACAGCGGGAAGAAGATGCGCGCGATCTGCAAATAGTCAACGAAACAATGGCGCGTATCGAGAGCGGTGAAGAGGAATTGATATCACGCGAAGAACTGCTCGAAGAGCTGGGGCTGACCGAGGAGGATATAAATAATGAAAGGCGATGAATATATAACGCAATATTCAAAATCTGCTCGGAAGTTCCTTAAAAGTCAGGACGCAAAAACACAGGCGCAAATCGTCGAAGCGATTGACAAACTGCCATGGAGCGGCGACATTACCACGATCGGCGGCACAAAGGACACGTTTCGCCTGCGTGTCCGCACGTTCCGCATACTGTACAGAGTGGATCACGGTAAACTGATCGTTATGGTTATCGATATCGACAACCGCGGCGACGCATATAAATAACACAACCAAACACCGGACCATCACAATAACGTGGTGGTCTTTTTTTATGCTCATTTGCAAATATGTATAATATGTAAATAATACCATATATAGTCAAGTTGTTCGTTTTGTTCGGTCGCTGTCAGATATCCTATACACGCAGGAGGAGCTGCAGTGAAGTTACATAATATTTTTTATGACTCTCCCGAATGGCGCGCAAAGCGGCGGCAGATACTCGCGGCAGATCGGCATGAGTGTCAGGAGTGTAAGCGGCGCGGCCGATACTCGCGTGCGGTGATCGTGCATCACGTCCAGCATTTAGAAGACTTCCCGGAGCTTGCGCTTTCCGACGTGTACACCGATGCACACGGAGTCGAGCGGCGGCAACTGGTCAGTGTGTGCCGTGACTGTCATGAGACGGTCTGCCATCCCGAACGGCTGCGGAGGATCGAACCGGAAGCACCGCCGACAGTCGAGCGATGGGATTAAATGTATTGTTTGCAATTATTTTTATTGCTATTTGGTCTATAGGTTATAGACTGCCCACTTGCCCACCGTCGACAACTGTAGTACCCCGGTCGAAAAAATCCGAAAATTAATTCGCCCCCTGTAACTCGGGGCTGGCCTCGACAATCTATATTTCCTTGCGCGTGCGAGGAAAAATGCGAAAAATCCACCGAAAGGAGCAAAAATAATGGCAAAACTGACACGAAAACAGATACTTGACGATCTTCTCGATCAGCTTGACCGCAACGGTATGGTCGGTGCTTTCTGTAAAGATATGGTAAATGACTACATGGCACTGTGGGACATTTCAAAGGCACTGCAGAAGGACATCAAGGAGCGCGGCGTAAACTGTGAAACCGAGCTGGCGGACGGCAGATTGAAAATTTGCAAGAACGAATCGGTCGGCGAACTGCAGAAGATCAATGCGCAGATGCTCAAAATTCTTGACAGTCTTGAGCTGAAGACCGCGCAGGGCGGTGAGGAAGACGACGAACTTTGATCCGCGCATAGACCGCTATATCGGCACGATTGAAAGCGGCGACCTCCGCGCCTGCAAGGATCAGATTGCACTGTGTGCGCTGATTCGCAAGGCATTTGACACCGAGGATATCTACACCGATACCGAGCAGCTTGACAGCTACTTAGGGCTATCAAAGTATTTCGGTTATGAAAAGATATTCGAGTGGCAGGAGTTCGTGTTCGCGCTGCATCTGTGCACCTATAGGCGTGACGACGGTATGCCGAGATGGCCCGATATGCTGTGTATGCAAGGGCGCGGCGGCGGCAAGGACGGCACTATCGCACTTGAAGCTATGTGCCTGTCATCTCCTTACAACAATATCAAGGCTTACGACATTGACATCTGCGCTATCAACGAGGAGCAGGCTACGCGACCGGTAAAGGACATTATCGAAGCGTTTGGCTCTCCGAAGTATGAGAAGAAATTAAAAAAGCACTTCTACTGGACAAAGGAAGAAGTGCGGAATCTGAAGACCGGCTCTGTTATCAAAGGCAGAACCAATAACCCGAAAGGCAAGGACGGTCTGCGTTCGGGTGCGGTGATATTCAACGAGGTTCATACCTACGAGGATTACCGCAATATCAACGTATTCACAACAGGTCTGGGCAAAAAGAAACATCCTCGGAGATCATACTACACCACCAACGGCGATGTGCGCGAAGGTCCGCTTGATGACATGCTCGACCGTTCCGGCGAAATACTGTTTGGCAGTGAGCTTGACGGCGGCTTTCTTCCGTTTCTGTGCCGACTCGATTCAAAGGACGAAGTACACGATCCTGCGAATTGGGAAAAAGCCGTGCCCGGGCTTCGGTATCTGCCGTCGCTTCGGGAAGAAATGATGAAAGAGTACAACGAATGGGTGCGCTCACCGCTTCGTTTACCGGCTTTCATGGGGAAACGCTTCAACCTCCCCGACAGTACATCGGCACTGGCTGTCACCGACTATGAAAACATCAAGGCTACAAACAAGGAAATCCCCGAGCTTATCGGCGCGCCCTGTACCGTCGGCATTGACTACGCTTCGCTTTCTGACTTTGCTTCGGTCAATATTCACTTCAAAAACGGCAATGACCGTTACGACATCAACCACACATGGGTATGCCGCAATTCCAAGGACTTAAAGGACGGGCGCATAAAAGCCCCACTTGCCGAATGGGAATCGCGTGGACTGCTCACCATGGTAGACGATGTCGAAATACCTCCGACACTGCTCACCGATTACATACGACAGGCGGCGCAGAAGTATTTCGTACAATGCATCGGGCTTGACAGCTTCCGGTTTGCGCTGATGCGTGAAGCACTTGCCGACATGGGCTTTGATGCAAACGAACGCAAAAATATACGGCTGATAAGGCCATCGGACATCATGAAGATTCAGCCGGTAATAAACAGTTGCTTCGAAAACCATTACTTCTACTGGGGAGATAACCCCGTACTGCGCTGGGCGACGAACAATACCAAGCTCGTTGCATCGGGCAAAAAAGAAGGCACAGACACCGGCAACTATTACTACGCAAAAATCGAAGCCAAAAGCCGAAAGACCGACCCTTTCATGGCACTGGTGGCGGCTATGGCTATCGAAGACATACTACCCGACACAAGTATGGGTGATATACCCGATTTAGGAGTGATATTTGGTTAATGGGTATTAGTTTAAAAGACTGGTTTAAATACCACTTTGGAAAATCAACACCTGCCGAAATGGAAGCTCTTTTCTCAGACCCCGACAGTGTGTGCGCTATGGCATCTGCCGCAAAGGAAATGGCACTGCTCACCTGCACACAGCTTATAGCGGCTACGCTTGCCAAGTGCGAGTTTGCCACATATAAGAATGGCAAGGCGGTTAAAAAGAGCGAATGGCAGCTTTGGAATATACAGCCGAACATCAATCAGAACGCACAGCAGTTTCGCTCACAGCTCATTTACGGGCTTATCTCAAAGGGCGATGTGCTTGTGATAGATGTTGACAGTCAGCTGTATATCGCCGACAGCTACACCGCAGACGACAAAGTCATGCGCGAAAAGCTGTATTCAGACGTTGCGGTAGGCAATATATCGCTTAACCGCAAGTTTAAAGAAAGTGAGGTACTGCATTTCGTACTGCCCAACAGCTCATGGATAAAGACATTTGATGCCGTAGCGCAGGCGTATGCGACCATTATAAACTCGGGCGTTAAAGGATACCGTCGTGCTCAGGGGATGAAGGGTGTGCTCAGCATTGACGCTCTGCAGATGCAGAACGAAAATGTCAAGAAAGCATACGAAACTCTGAAAAACGCGGGATTCAAGCAGTTTGCGGATGCCGAAAGTGCAGTTTTACCGCTGTACAAAGGCATGGAGTACACCGACACATCGCAGAAGACATATTCAAACCAGAATAGCCGAGATATACGGGCAATGGTGGACGATCTCACAGACTTCGCCGCACGGATGCTCGGAATACCGTCGGCGCTGGTGAACGGGTCGGTGCAGGATACGTCGAGCGCAAAGAAGCAGTTTATAGGCGACTGCATCATTCCGCTTGCCGAGCTGCTTTCCTGCGAGATATGCCGCAAACGCTATGACGATTCCGACATCGGCAGAGGCACATTGCTCAAGGTCGATACCACAAAGGCGATCTATGTTGACTGGCTGTCGGCGGCTTCGGGGCTTGACAAGCTGGTTGCATCGGGCGTGCTTTGCGTAAACGACGGGCGTGCGCTTTTGGGGCTGCCGATTATCGACGAGGAATGGGCGTACAGGCACTACCTCACCAAAAACTACGGGGATATCGAGAATCCCGGAGAGGAGGTGACAGTAAACAATGAATAGATATTACTCGCTTTATACCGGCGATGAGGGGTCTGAACTGCATATCTACGGCGACATCACCTCTTACGAATATCTCGAAAGCGATGTATCGAGCAATTCAATAGCCAAGGAGCTTGCCGAGCTTGACAACTCCAAGCCGCTGACGGTGTACATCAACTCTTACGGCGGCGAAGTAGCGGAAGGGCTTGCCATCTACAACCAGCTTAAACGCTTCGGTCAGTGCAAGACCGTGGTAGACGGATTTGCGGCATCCATCGCTTCGGTTATCTTCATGGCGGGCAGAGAGCGCATTATGTCTCCGTCGTCCCTGCTGTTTATCCATAACGCATGGACTATGGCGGTAGGTAACTCCGAAGAACTGCGCAAGACAGCCGATGACCTTGAAAAGATGACCTCAGCAAGTATCGGCGCATACATGGAGCACGTGAACATCGGCGAAGACAAGCTCAAAGAAATGCTCGATGCCGAAACATGGCTGAATGCAGACGAAGCCGTTGAAATGGGCTTTGCTACCGAAAAGGCGGCATCACAGACAAGCGGCAAACCGTCGCAGTCGGCAAGGGATAAATTCGCCGAACTGTGGCAGAAAGCAAGAACACCCGAAGAACCCACACCGGCCGAAGAAAACGAAATGCAGAAGTTTTTCGGCACATTATCAAGAAAGGATGATTAACAATGACCAATCTCGACGCAATCAAGCAGAAGAAGACAGACATTCTTCAGCGCATGGCAGACTCCATTAAGGCAAACGACACCGAAGCGTTTCAGACCGCTTTCAACGACCTCTCCGACACTATCGGCGAAGGTCTCCGCGCAGAATTTGAGCAGTACCGCGAAGATGCGGATGCGGCTATCCTCGCACAGCGCGGTGTAAGACAGCTCACATCCAAGGAGCGCACCTTCTATGAAGCACTTATCGGTGCTATGAAGTCAGCTGACCCGAAGCAGGCTCTCACCAACATTGACGTTACATACCCCGAAACCGTTATTGATGCGGTATTCGACGACCTCGAACAGAATCACCCGCTTCTTTCCAAGATCAATTTCCAGAGAGCAGGCCTGCTTACCAAGATGATCATGTCTACCACCGGCGGTAAGGCATCGTGGCAGGAGCTCGGCTCTGATGTTGTTGACGAGCTGAACGCTGAGTTTATTGAAATCGACCTCGGTATGGCACAGGTAACCGCTTACATTCCCGTAAAACGTTATATGCTCGACATGGGTCCGGCATGGCTTGACAGATATGTCCGTGGTATGCTCGCAGAAGCTGTTGCGACCGAAGTTGAAGTCGGCATTGTTACCGGCGACGGTAAGAACAAGCCCATCGGTATGAACCGTAAGCTCACCGGTGCAGTTGACGGCGTATATCCCGAAAAGGCAGTCGGTGCAACCGTTACCGCATTTGATGCAGCATCTTACGGCACTGTTCTCGACACTCTCACCAAGACCCGCAACGGCAACAGACGTGCAGTAAACCGCGTTATCATGCTTGTAAACCCGGCTGATTATTTCACCAAGGTTTATCCGGCTACCACCGCAAGAGCGACCGACGGCTCGTTCAACAACAATGTACTTCCGTTCCCGACCGACGTTATTCAGTCCGTGGCAGTACCGCAGGGCAAGGCTATCATCGGTATCGGTGACAAGTACTTTATGGCTCTCGGCACTGCAGGCAAGGCAGGTACTATCGAGTATTCCGACCAGTACCGCTTCCTCAAGCTCGAAAGAGTATACATGACCTACTTCTACGGCAACGGTATGCCGATGGATGAAAACGCTTTCGTGGTCGTTGACATCTCCGGTGTTAAGCCGTATGCGCTTGAGGTCAAGGTCGTAGAGCGCGCTGAGTAAGGAGTAACACATGGCAGTTACCGTGAGCGATGCGCTGTTAAGTGATGCGCTGAACTATCTTGATATCACATGGGATGATATCGACACAAACCGCAAAGTTTCCGGCATTCTCGCTCGCGGTATGGCTTTCCTTGACCGTATCGCCGGCACACCGCAGGACTATGAAGCCGAAGACCTTGCACGTTCACTGCTCTTTGATTATGCCCGGTATGCACGCGAAAACGCCACTCAGGACTTTGTGAATAACTACCTTACCGAGCTTAATTCGCTTCGTATGTACTGCGAGGGCGAAGCGGCTATGTACGAAAGTGACGGTGAGGGCGATGCGTGAGAGCTTTCCCGACGGCGTAGTTGTGATCTACGACAACGAAAACAAGAACGGTATAGGCAACATACCCCGTGACAAGCTGAAAGAACGCTGTAAGCTGAGATTCCGTGAAAAAACGGTCGGCATACAGAGATTCTACCAGGCACTGCAGGACAATGCACGAATCGAAAGAATACTGCGCTGCCCCCGCAGAAACGACGTATCCGTGCTCGATGTGGTGAATATCGCTTCATCGGGTACGGGCGACCATTACCGCATACAGCAGATACAGTACCCCGACAATGTATCGCCGCCGGTTATGGACATATCTCTTGAAAGGGTGGATGTACAGTGAGTTTATTACAGCTCAGGAATGCGCTGGTAGCTACGGGCATACCTACATACCACTTTACGGCATCCGAAGAAGAACCAAAGTACATAGTCTGGCTCGAAGAAGGCGAACGGTCGTACTTTCGAACGGCTGACACACATTCGATGTGGGCGGACAATCAGCTTGCGGAACAGGCGATAAGCGGCATGATCAATTACGTCACGGACGAGGAATACGACAGCAATGTCGATCTCATTCAGCACGTGTTCAAGGATATCGGTTTATCGTACTCCTTAAGCTCGATCGAGTACAACAAGCAGCTTCAGAGGATCCATTACAAGTGGACTTTCGAAATGGCGATAGGCGAGAACATCTATGGCGAAGATAACGATTGACGGGATAGACGATATTGTCAGGCGTATAAACGAGCTGGGCAATCGGACAACCGAAACAGTTGACAAGATGCTCAACGCAGGCGGTTATGTCATGAAGACCGAGCAGCAGGAAGTTGTATCGACTTCACACAGGCATATCCTTACTGGCTCTATGCACGATAAGATCGGCTATACCACACCGAAAAACGCAGGGACAGGCCGTCAAACTACGATTTATCCGCGAGGTGTTGACGGCAAAAAGACTTCCAACGCACTCAAAGGCTTCGTGTTGAACTACGGATCAGCGGCGCGCGGCATAGTGGGTGACGGTTGGTTCGACTATGGCGTAACTGTCGCTGAGCCTAAAGTCGAAGAAATAATGCGGCAGGTATTTGAAGAAGAAATTGATAAGATCATGGAGGATTAAACTATGGCAAAAATCGGAGCTGGCCACCTTTGTTTCGCACCGTGGGAAAACGGCGGTGATACAACTACCGCGCCTACTTTTAAGGCGGGCGTTTCACTTAACAAACTGGCATCTGCCAATTTAACAATTACATACGCAGAGGGTGAATACTATGCCGATGACGGCGTAGCAGAAGAAGCCCGTGAGTTTATCCGCGGAGACCTTGAAACCGAAATCGACCGTCTCGAACCCGCACAGGCATCAACTGTATTCGGTTCGAGCTATGATGAAGAGACAGGTCTTGTAGACAGTACCGAAGACAATGCACCGTTCGGCGGTATCGCATACTACCAGACACTTATTGAGGAAGGAAAAAAGTCTTATCGCGTTCGTTTCTATCCCAAGGCAAGAGGCGTTCTCGGTGCAGACAACGCTACTTCCAAGGGTTCGTCCATCACATTTGCGGGTGAGCCGCTGTCATTCCGCGTATTCCGTCCGGATAACGGCAAATGGCGTATCACCAAGTACTTCGATACCCTCGAAGCTGCTGTACAGTATATCGATACCACCCTCAGCGTATCTGCTTCGGGATCGTAATGAGGTAATGTATGCAGCGTTGTGTGGAGTATAACTTCCTCAGCCGCTCATACAGACTGATGTACAACGGTGCGGCAATGTTCGCACTGAACGAAAAGTTTCCCGGTCTGGAAGGAGTGTTTGAAACCATTATGGAATCCACTCCTTCCGGCACGGATGCGCTGTATGATGTGTGGCTGATACTGGCATCGAACGGTGAAGCCGTAAAAAAGTGGCTCGGCTATGAAGCTGTACCGCTGCCCGAAAAGGACGAACTTGCGGCAATGTCTACCGTGGACGACCTTGTAAGAATGCGTGATGCTGTGGCGGCAGCTATAATGGCAGGACTGGGCAGAGAGTATGAAAGCAAAGCCAAGGTTATCGACCTCGGGCTCGAAGAACTCGAAAAAGAACGTAAAAAAAAACAGGCGTGACGTTGTATGAATACTTAAGGGCGGCGGCGATATGCGGATTTGATGCAAAGACCGCACTCATGATGCCGCCCGGCGCTGTATTCGATATGATTGATGCGACCGTGCCTGATGATAAAAGCGCAGAGGATGATTATTAAGTGGCAAAAGATATAAAAGTACAAATAGCCATCGATCAGGAAGCCCAATTCAAACGGTCTCTTCAGCAAATCGGCGGCGAATTCAAAGCCTTAAGCGCGGAAGCAAAGAAACTGCAGGCGATTTATGCAGAGGATGCGAATTCATACACCGCAATATCGGCGAAGTTAAAGAATCTCGGTGAACAGTATGAGAAGCTGACAGAAAAACTCAATGAGCAAAAAAATGCTCTTGAGAATCAGAAGAATCTGCAACAGCTGTATGAGTCGCAGACTGAAGGGCTTAAACGAGCGGCTGCAGAAGCGGCAAACGCTTATAATACCGCGGCAGAAAAAACAAAAGACCTCGAAAGGGCAATGGCCAAGGCAAACGCGGAGGTCAAAGAAAACGAACGCAGTATCGATGCTTGCAAGAGCAGAATTCTGACATATGAGCGGCAGATAACGAGCACCGAAACCGAACAGATAAAGTTAGGGCGCGAAATCGGCAAAACCTCCGAATACCTCCGTGAAGCGGCAACCTCTGCTGACGGTACGGCGCGCTCCATCGACAAGTACGGTAAGGAAGTCAAGGATGCAGCAGAGGATACCGAGTCGTTTGCAAATGCAGCCGATTTACTTGCTCAGGCTATTGTAGCATCGGGCGCGATCGAGGGCGCGGGAAAGCTCCGTGATGCGATCATCGACACTGCAAAGGCTTCAATCGAGTACGAGTCTGCATTTGCCGGTGTGCGCAAGACGGTTGACGGCACTTCCGAGGAGCTGGCGACTATATCCGACGGTATCAAGGGCATGGCTGCCGAGATTCCCATTGCGACCACCGAGCTTGCAAGCATTGCGGAAGCGGCGGGTCAGCTCGGTATTGAAACGAGCGGCATCCTGAGCTTCACCGAGGTAATGGCACAGCTCGGCGTTACGACCAACCTGTCAGCCAACGAAGCGGCAACATCACTGGCAAAGTTTGCCAATATCACCAAGATGTCGGAGTCGCAGTATTCCAACCTCGGCTCGTCCATCGTTGCGCTGGGCAATAACTTTGCGACGACCGAAGCCGACATCGTGGCGATGGCTACACGGCTTGCTTCGACCGGTGAAGTTGTTGGGCTTACCGAGCCGCAGATACTGGCGGTTGCTACGGCGCTGTCGAGTGTGGGCATTGAAGCGGAAGCAGGCGGCTCGGCATTCTCGAAGCTGCTGAAGAACATTGCGACTGAAGTTGAAACAGGCTCAGAATCGCTTGAAGACTATGCGAAAGTCGCCGGAATGTCTGCCAAGGAATTTGCGGCGGCATGGGAAAGAGACGCGGTATCAGCTGTAGCACGGTTTATAGACGGTCTGGGCAATCTTGAAGAAACGGGCGGCTCGGCGATAACCACATTGGATGCTCTCGGTCTTTCCGAAGTGCGTTTGTCGAATGCGGTGCTTGCGCTTGCATCGTCGGAGGGAATACTTACCGAGGCGCTGGATCTTTCCAACACCGCATGGGCTGAGAATACGGCGCTCGCGGAAGAAGCGGCTATTCGGTTTGAGACGACCGAGAGTAAATTACAGTTACTCGATAATGCTTTCAATAACCTCAAGATCACCGTCGGCGATGAGCTTGTTGGACAATTCGGCGGTGCTATTGAAGGATTTACCGATCTTGCACAGGCGGCAGACGAATTTGTCCAGAAGAACCCGGATGTTGTAGCCGGACTTACAGCTGTTGCGGCAGGGCTCGGCAGCCTTGCGGTTGCAGGTACTGTTATACCGCTTATATCCACACTGTGGGGACTTCTTGCGGCTAATCCGGCTGGGCTTGCGGCTACAGCGATTATCGGACTTATATCTGCACTGGTAACGTTTGCCGCTACTACAGCGGATACTAACGAAACTCTTGACGAGCTTCAGCAAAAATATGAAAAAGCGGCAGAGAAAAGCGAGAAATTAACCGAAGCCAACAAAAAACTCGCGGAAAGTTTCTCTGAAGCCATGAAAACCGTCGATGAAGAAAAAGAGGAATTGTCCGGTGCTGTAGACACCCTTGAAGCACTTTCCCAGAAAACCAACCTGACAATTACGGAACAGCGACAGTTAGACGGGGCGATAAAAACTCTTAACGGTTCGATTCCGGGGCTTTCGCTCGACTTCAGAAATCTCGGCAGCGATATTGATACAGTGGTTGAAAGTTTGCGTACCATGATAAAGGTCATGAATATGCAATCCGAAGCCGAAGTTATTAATAGCAATATCAAAGCAATTGAATCCGCAAACAAGAATTTAGTTGCAAGTCAGACAAGCACCAACGATCTTCTCAAACAGGCGCAGGAAGAACGGGCGAGAATCTTCAAGGAGCTTCAGGAAAAAGAAGAAGGCAAAAACTTCTGGAATACAACGATCGGTGAAAAGCTTGAAATTGAAGGACTGAAAAAGGATTTAGCCGAAGCCGATAAACTGATAACCTCGTACAAAGTCTCGCTCTCAAACCTTGACTCTCAGATAGAAGAAAACGACTATTCAATAGACTTAAAGCAAAACGAATACGACAACATCCTCTCTGAGATAGATGAATTCACAAATGAATATAATGATGCGCTCGGCAAACTCGACATAACCACAAAAGAGACCAGCGAAGCTGTTTCCGACGCATTTGACAAATTCATCACCACTGTCGACGATACCGGCAAAAAATCCGCATCCGCACTTGCCGATTACGGCGAAGCATTCAAAGCCGGATTCAGCGTACCCTTCCTCACAGCGATAAACGAAACTGCATCCAACTCGGATGAAGTGCTCGGCGCAATGATGGCGCGTTACCGTGAGCTTGTAACCACCTACGGCGAAGGCAGTGTGGAAGTCAGAGGTTTTATCGAGGGCGTAAACACGACGTTTGCGGAAAGTGCGGGCGCGGAGGATGCACTTGTCGAGGGACTCAAAGAATACGGCATAGTCGTTGAGGAAACCGGTAAAAAGGCTGTAACCAGTACCAAGGCCACCAAAGAAGCAATCGACGAAGCCGGCCAAGTGATAATCACCCACGCCGACACTGTAAGAAAAAACCTTGAAACGCTCTCCAAAGAGTACGACAGCGCATACAAATCGGCAAGGACATCACTTGACGGCATGGGCGGTGCGTTTGAGTCACTTGTATTTACTTCCGATAAATCGGTCGGGGAAATGCAGTCCAATCTCCGCACACAGGCCGATTACTTTACCGGCACACTTAACAATATTAACAATGCGGTGCGTGTCGGCTTCAACAAAAATCTTGTTTCTTCGCTTGCAGAGGGCGGCAAGGAAACGCAGGGCTATCTGCAGGCCATCATGAATGAGTTTACGCAGTTGGCTATCAAATACGGTGAAAACAGCGAGGAAGCAAGAAGTTTTGTTGATTCGTTCAATGAGGATTTTGAACGCACTTCGCTTGCAAAAGATGCACTTGCCCAGACAATGGCAGGTATGCAGACCAACTTTGAAGAGCGCAAGGACGATATTCTCACACAGGCAAGCGACCTTGTGACCGAGCTTTCGGGCTACAGCGGCAATGCTTACGACGAAGTATCGGCGGCGGTAACAAAGGTTATCGGGGATGTTTCGGACACTCTCGGCAAGATCGAACTTGCCATAGCCGAATCATCAGTCAAGGCAGGCGCGGCTATGCAGACCATGCGGCAGACCGTAGATGCAAATCTTGAAGGCACTGCCGATAAAGGCAGAGAAGCCGGCGAGAACTACACTGCGGGACTTGCCGAGGGTATTGAAAACGGTACACCGGCGGTAGACAAAGCAATACAGCAGTTGGTTGATGATGCCATAGTCGGCGCGGTCAATAGGGGGCTTGAAATAAGATCACCGTCCCGTGTTGGTATGGAGCAGGGCCAATTCTACGACGAAGGTATCGCACTCGGTATTGAACATAATACAAGCACTGTTACTTCGGCGGCTGTGCAGATGATAAGCAACCTTGAATCGCAGTCACAGTCGGCTGCAGCGGCGGCAGGTGCATCGCTCGGTGCTACCATGGCGAAGTCGATGGCGGAAGCACTCAGAGCAGGACAGGCACTCAGACAGCAGGTCGAAAGCGGCACACTTACTGTGGATGGCAAGGTCGTACAGACTGCGGCATCGGTCGGTATCCCATCACTTACCGGGCAGGCGGCTATCGACTTTAACAATGAGATGAAGGACTTTCACAATCTGCCGAGCGACTGGTCGAACCAGGACATTGTAGACTGGCTCAACGGCGGCGGATTCCATGGCGGTACTTCATCATCGACACAGGCGGCTATTGACAGCGCATTAAAGGATGAAAGCGCAGGCAAGGTCAGCCTTACTCAGACAACCAATAAGGCATGGCATGATTCGTACGTAAATCAGCTTAATGCGAATAAGAGCAAGAGTTCGGGAAGCTCGGGCGGCGCTACCGTTGTGGTTAATCAGGAAATACATAGCCAATTGACTCCGTATCAGCTCCAGACAATGTCCGAGAAGGGAGTGCAGAACGCATTACAAAAAATATGAAACGTCCATACATAACCCTTGAAATCACAATCGGCGATGAAACAATCGTCATTTCTAAAACCTCGGTGTACCGTCTGCTCCAAGGCGGTGTATCGGGCATCGAAGCGGCAGAGTTTGAAGCGATGTTCACCGACTATGCGGCAATGGACGGCGGCTATTATGAGGGCATCAAAGTAAAGCCCCGTCCGATATCCATTCGCTTTGCGGTAGACGACAAGCATCAGACCGAGCGTCTGCGCAAGAAGCTCATTTCGTTCTTCTCTCCGCGTGCTCTGGGTACACTTGTGGTTGACCGTGGCGACAGAAGGCGAAAGATCGAATTCAGGCTCGCAAACACTCCCGAGTTCGTGCAGGACAATATCATCGAGGACAGACTTCACGTCACGGTAGACATGATGTGCCCTGATCCGTACTTCGAGGACGAAGAAGCTACGACCTACAGATTCCGACAGGCCACGGGACTGCTTACGTTCCCGTTCAACTCGGTCGGCGGTGTGGGCATAACATCGGGTGCTCTCGTTACCTCCGATACGATGACTCTTGTTAATTCAGGCGACGTTCCGGTCGGCATCGTCTGCGATATCTTAGCCGCGGGCGGAAATGTGACAAATCCACGAATATCAATGAATGGCGAATATGTCCGCGCCATTACAGTGCTCGGACTTAACAGTACATTGAAGATCGACACAAACAAAGGGCGCAAAAACCTGTATGTCAACGGTGAAAGCCGCTTCATATTTGACCGCAAGTCGGTGTTCTTCCAGCTTCCGGTCGGCGAAAGCACCATTGTTGTATCGGCTGATGCAGGTATATCCGATGCTGAAGCGTCATTCACCTACGCATTCAAATATCTGGGGGCGTGAGTATGGAGCTTATATTCTTAGGAGAGAACTTTGAGCCTGTATCCGCACCAATCGATAAGTATTACTCGCTTGAATGGAATGAAAAGTACTACGGCAGCGGCGAATTTACTCTGCATCTTTCGCCCGAATATCTGCCGACGGTGCTCAGAGCCGCCTACATCTACAACAACGATGCCGACGAAGCTATGCTCATTGAGCGAGTTGAAGCGCACGATGCCGACAGCAAGACCCTTGAGATAGGCGGTATGTCGCTTGACGGCATCTTCAAATGGCGCGTGATGGATTCCGCGGACACCTACGCAGGCAGAGTTGAGGATATAGCGCGGCAGGCGGTACAGAAGTACGCAATGTCGGGCGAACGGGCTTTCCCACTGCTGAAGCTCGGCGAAGATACAAATATACCCGACACTATCAGTACGGGCAGCAAGGTCGGTGCAACGCTGTATGACTGGCTTCACGATACGCTGAAACCGTTTGAGATATCGTGGAGGCTACACTACAATTACGAAGCCAACGAGCTGCTGTTTGAGGTTTACAAAGGTCTTGACCGTACACAGGACCAGGATGCAAACACATGGGCAATATTCTCGACCTCGTTTGAAAATCTTACAAGCTTCACTTATCAGCGTAACGCCATCGACTACCGCAACTATGCTATCGTCACAAAACGCGATTCCGGTACAATTGTCACGGTCGATAAGACAAACGGCAGCACTCGGCGCGAGATGTACATTGAGGTTGACGGCAATGCTTCGGTCGATCAGATGCGGCATGCCGGTGAAGAAGCTCTTGCGGAGTATCAGCTTGTCGAGACTATCGACGGTGAGATTCAGCCGGGTGCAAATCTGGTATACGGACGTGATTATTCGCTCGGAGATCTTTGCAACCTCGAAGGCGCGGAACTCGGCATATCGGCATCGGCACGGCTTACGCAGATGGCTACCGTAGTCGAAAACGGTGTTGTACGGCGTATCCCGGCGTTCGGCGAACAGTACCTCAGCCTGCGGCAGTATATAGCACGCGCGGCAGGAAGCGGCGGCGGTACGGTGGTTGCGACCGGAGGGGGCGGCGGTTCATCCTCGGGCGGTGTGAATTTTATCCCCGGCAACGGGCTGACATATGACACTGCCACAAACACACTTTCGGTTGACGCGGCTGACGATGCCATAAAGGATAACACAAAACCCATAACGTCGGCGGCAGTATACAACACGATAGGAAATATAAATGCGTTACTCGCAACTATTTAGGAGGGATAATATTGGCACTGCGAAGCGGATTATTCGACTCAACCGAGATAGTGCAGGACGTCAGCGGCTACCCGAAAGGCAATAGGGCGGAAACTGCGGACTTCTTTGCACGGTACTTCTCACGGTTTATAGGCAACGGCATCTACGCCAAGCCTACCACAAACTTTCAGGTGATGCAGGATTCCGGCATGACAGTTGTACTGAAGCCGGGCGACTGCTACATCAACGGTTATTACGCATTCAACGACGAACCCGAGTACAAGACATTCGAAACAAGCGCATCGGCACACACCTACTTCTGCATCATGCGCGCCCACATCGTAGCCGGCGGTGAGATACAGTGCGTGTGGCTGACCGACCCGGACGAAACCGAACTGCCCCTGCGCAACGGTGCATATTACGACCTTGTACTTGCGCGGATAGACGTACCGGCGAACGCAACGGCGATAACCGACAACATGATAACCGACTACAGATACGACGAATCCATGTGCGGTGTGGTACAGAACGTGCTCGATGCGAACAACTACATCGTACTTCCGGGCGTAAACCACACCGATAACGGCAAATTCATGCGCGTAGTTGACGGTGCATGGAAGGCCGATTATGTACTTGACGGGGAGGCGACCAAGTTTTGAATGACGAATATTTAATCTACGGTGAAACGCTGAAAAGCATTGCCGATTCCATACGCAGTGTGTCGAGTGTGAATACCACATGGACTCCCGACGAAATGGCGGCGTATATCCTTGCCAACCTCGTAAAGCCTACAACACGGCAGGCGGCGAAGACCTACATACCGTCGACAAGCAATCAGACGATACCGGCAGGCACATTTCTTACCGGGGCGGCGACGATAACAGGCGAGCCAAACTATGTTGAGGGCAACATCAAAAAAGGTACTACGATGTGGAACAAGACGGGTACGCTTAGCGGTATCTTTGGTGATCCTTCTGCGTATGCAAATTTATCAATGATGAAAAGCGGAAGTGTTACCATTTCCAACATGACTTCGAATACATGGTCGGTAACGCACAATCTCGGAGCTATTCCAAAAGTGCTTGTTTGGAATCTTCCTTCGCCAAATTTGTCTTCCTCATCAACTCAACATCAACAGGGCGGAGTATATATAAGAATAAGTGACACGTTTTGGTTGTGTTATATTTTTGGATTTGGAAGCGGTGGCAGAGTATCTTACCACGAATACTGGGTAAACCTTAACGGTACTGTAAAATACAATCATGGAATAACAAGAGACATCAATCCAACTGCTACAACTTTTAATATAGTACAAAATACATCATATTTTTCTACATATGGCACATATAAATGGATAGCAATGGCCTAAAGGAGGAGCACAATGCGCTACTACAAAATAATTGACAGCACCGGACGCCTCCTTGCAATCGGCATAGGCGATGACGGCACAGAGATAACCGAAGCCGAATACAACGCGCTCATGGCAGAGATACAGGCGAAGTGGGACTACATAAACAAGCTGGCAGACGGCAAGATCACCGCAAACGATGTCCCGGCTGAATGGCGCACCGAAGTACAGACCGAAGCCGAAGCCATCATCAAAGCCCGTGAAGAAGCGGCGAATCAGCCTGAGGAAATAACCGCAGAGGAAGCACTCGACATACTGCTCGGAGGTGAAAACGCATGACACGCGAAAAATGTTTATACCTGCGATCACTTATAGAAAAGGCGGCACAGTCGCTCGACGATAAGACCGCACTTACCGCGCCGGAGTTATACCCCAAGTGGCAGCCGGGCATGACCTTTACCACCGACGATATAGGCAAGAAGCTGGCACACAACGGCAAGCTGTACACCGTCCGTCAGGCGTTTACATCGCAGGAGCAGTACGCGCCCGGCACAGTCGGTACGGAGGCACTTTATGCGGTGATCGACGAAGACCATGCAGGCACACAGGCTGACCCGATTCCGTACGACGGCAACATGGCACTCGAAAACGGCAAGTACTACAGTCAGGGCGGTGTTACATACAAGTGTACCCGTGATACGGGCAATCCGGTATACCATGCACTCAGTGACCTTGTCGGGCTTTATGTGGAGGCGGTATAATGAGCGAGCAGGAAAAGAAATCAATGATGGATGCGCTCGAATACATCAAGAACGCTATTGAAGCACTGCCGGTGACAAATATCCAACACTGCGAAATCAAGATAGCCGCCTACCGCAACACGGAAATAGTAATGCGCGAACTTACCGAAGCGTGGTCTAAGGAGGTGACCGAAAATGCCGGTGACGTATGATGAGTATGTTCGAATCGAAGCGGCAAGGAACACACTTCGCTCAAAAGCAGTAAGCCTCGGTATATCTACCTCTACGGCGAAGCTTGATGAACTTGCGGCGGCGTATAATGCGATTGTCAATAACGGCTCGGTCAGTGCACAGATCAAAGAAGGAGAAACCTATACAATAGCCCGTGGTTGGCACGACGGCGGTACAGTCAAGGGGATTGCGGGCGGCGGTAGTTACTCACTGCAGGCTAAAGGCCCGATCACACCGTTAAAGGAACGACAGACAATAACTTGTGACAGTGGGTATTACGGACTTTCAAGCGTTATTATCGGAGAGATACCAAGCAATTATAATGATACTTCAAGCGTTACCGCCCAGGCTTCTCAGGTGCTTTCGATGAAGGTGTTTGTTGCGGCAGACGGCACTGTTACTGTAGGCACAATGCCCGATAACGGAAGCATTTCAAGCACAATGGACGGACTTTCTGTGACAAGTATTTCCATACCGCGAGGTTACACAAACGGCGGTACTGTAAGCCTTGACGATACCATTGCGAATGCTTTGGCGGAAATATAGGGAGGTGTTTATGTGGCAAATGCTACACAGACACAGATAAACAGGCTTAAAGCTGTGATTGCAGGGGCGTTTGCAAAGGCGCAGGCAAAAGGCGCAACAATGCCGGCTGTACAGAACAGTACGACGCTTGAAGCTACGATAGACAGTATACCGACAAGCGGTAATATTCCGAGAGCGGAGGATACGAAATTTTGAGCGATCTTGTATTCGCCCTTATCTCCGGCGGTGTTGGTGCCGCCATCGCCGGGGGAATAATGGGGCTTATCACCTACAAAGTCAAGCGGCACGACGAAAAAGCGGACAGGCAGAGCGCCACATGCGTACTGCACACTACGGCGATACGGTATTTAATGCTGTATATCATCCGCGAAGAGTGCGAGAAGCATATACAGCGGAAGTACATCAGCTACGAAGACCGTCGTATGCTGCACAAATGGCATGAACTGTATCACAACGAGCTGGGCGGCAACGGTGACGCGGATTTGCTTATGGAAGCCGTTGATGCTCTGCCGTTACGAATTAAGGAGGAATGACGATGCAAAGATTATCAACTCCGACTCACACATTCACGCTCGACCTCGATATGTCACTGGTCAAAACCCTGCGCGTAGTGTACAAGCAGGGCAACATAGTGCGGCTGGTCAAGTACGGCGATGATGCCACTATCGACGGCAACACCGTGACGTTCAAGCTCACGCAGGAGGAAACACAGGCGTTTGCGGCGGCGGTGGACGTGCTGATACAGCTTGATGTGCTGACCGTCGGCGGCGATGCGCTCCACTCGGCGATTATTAAGCGCAGTGTCACAGATGTGCTGCTCGATGAGGTGCTGAAATGAAAGTGGATGCTAAATTTGCAGAGAGTGCGGAACGCTTCGGCGTGAATCTTGGCGAATCTGCGGAGGGCTTTAATGTGGGCTTCGGTGACATTAAAACTCTTCGCGGCAAGTCCGCTTACGAAATAGCCGTTGACAACGGTTTTATCGGCACGGAAGCGGAGTGGCTGGCATCTCTGCACGGCAAGGATGGCACTAACGGTAAAGACGGCGTTGACGGAAAGGATGGCTACACGCCTGTCAAGGGTGAGGATTATTTCACTGCCGAAGATATCTCCGCAGTGGCGAACGAAGCGGCTGCGCTTGTCGGCAAAGATACGTTCATCGCCGTGCAGAATGTCACCACCGCACAGGAGGTCATGGACGCTATCGATGCGGGCAAGGCTGTGTTTGCAAGGTCGTCGAACACCTATTATGTGCTGACGAACTACGACAGCAGCACGATTCGGTTTTCAAGGGCGTACCAGTCCACTACATCGCACATCACTTTGAATCGCTCGACCGACAAATGGGCGGCGGGTTCGACCACACATGCGACGAAAGTGCACACGCACGATTGGTCGGATATCGAGCTTTCGGAGGATGATAAGGCGGAGATTGTGCAGATGGTAATATCGGCACTCCCCGTATACGGAGGTGAGGTCGAATGAGCGAGTACAACTTCACGGTAGAGAGCGGAGCTTCGCTGCGGTTTAAGACGGCGGGAAAATATTGTGATCGGGATATTGTGGTATCGGCTACGGGAGGACTTGAAATAGCAAGAGCTATTGCTAATCGCACGATTGAGTCTTACTCCGACAACGAAATAACAGATATTGGTTTTCGCGGCTTTTCCCACTGTGCAAAGTTAAAATCTGTTAATTTACCAAAAGTAGCGACGATTGGCCAACATGGATTCAATTCATGCACAGTATTAGAAAGAGTCGAGTTTCCAAAACTAACTACGCTTACTCCCGGTGACAATTTCACGTACTGCTATGCTTTAAAATATGCCGACTTAGGTCTCGCTACGAGTCTTCCGTCTTGGTGTTTAGCTAATGACCGTGCGCTTCTGACCGTGATACTTCGTAAAACTGATAAGATATGTACTTTAGCAGCAACAAATGCATTATCAGGTACGCCTATCGCAGAAGGAACTGGTTATGTATATGTCCCAGATAACCTTGTAGAGAGCTATAAGTCGGCTACAAACTGGTCAACTTATGCTACACAGATTAAACCAATTAGTGAATTAAACGAATAAAGGAAGGTGTATCAGATGCTACGCGGCATAGACGTAAGCACATACCAAGGCAACATCAATTGGTCGGCGGTCAAGGCAAGCGGCATTGACTTCGCCATCGTCAAAGCAACACAGGGACGCGCGGTATCGTCAAGTTCGTACCTGTTCACCGACCGCCAATTCGCAAACAACGTCACCGGCGCACACGACGTAGGCTTAAAAGTCGGCGTATACCACTACCTCACGGCGAAGACAGTCAAGGAAGCACAGACCGAAGCGGCGCACTTCTGCGACACGATAGCCCCGTACAAGCCCCGTATCGAACTGTGGGCGGCGGTTGACGTCGAGGAAGACAAGTACTTGCCCCGCAATAAAAAGCTGCTGTCCGACATCGTGGAGGCATTCTGTGCATATGTAGCCGCTGAGGGTTACCGCCCGATGGTGTACACGAATCCGAATTACCTCACATGGCGGCTTGACAAAATCCCGGCGCATGACCTCTGGCTGGCTCTGTGGCGCGATAAGACCCGTACCCCGACGGGCTATGACAACATGCAGATATGGCAGTACGGCGCGGAGACGGTCGGCGGCATCAAGGGCTTCGTTGACAGCAACTACGGCTACTTCGAAGTGGCGGTCGAGGATGTGCCGTCCAAGCCTATCACGCCCGATATCCCCGAGCTTGAGCCCGACTTCAGCGTGGGCGACATCGTCAAGGTACGCACGGGCAAAAACTACCTCTACGGCACGACAAAGAAGTTTATGCTCTGGTTCAGAGAGTATGAGGTGCTGTCCGTCAAGGGCGACCGTGTGGTTATCGGCAAGAAAGGCGTGGTCACGGCGGCGGTACATGCGGACAATCTGGTACTTGTATGAGATTCCTCAAAGCCATGCTGACCACGCTGTACATATTCCTCGGATGCTTTACGGTGGCGTGCTTTATTAACTGGTGCGTCACCGGCACTGAACCGCAGGCGCTTATTATGGGCGTATTCGGCGGTATCGGTGTCGAAAGTATCGTCGCAGGCGTGATTAAAGTCAGGGAGAAGAAGGACGAAAAAACCGAGGACATTGATTCGGACGGAAGCGCAGACACAAACATTGATAACAGGAGAGAGTAATATGCAGACATTGTTACGTAAATTATCATCCCGTAAGCTGTGGGTCGCTCTGGTCGGCGTAGTTGTCGGTCTTGCCGCCGCATTCGGCATTGAGGGTGGCGAATACACAGAGATTGCAGGCATCGTTACAGCTGCCGCATCGGTCGTATCGTACATTATCGGTGAATCCCGCGTAGATGCGGCCGGAGCGATACCGCTGGTACTGCCGGGTGTCGAGGACGACGAAACGGACGATAAAGCGGAGAAGTAACGGGAGGCGGTGATGCCGTGTGACAGATCATCTACTGAGAAAACACCAATTCGCGGCAATTGCCGACCGTGACGAATACCGCCGACTACTTGACCGCTGTGCGCTTACTGCCGACGATGCGCGGCTCATGGAGCTGCTGTATGTGCGGCGCATGGATTTAGCCTGTGCCGCCGATATGGTGGGCTACAGCTACACTACGGCGTACAGGCGGCATAAACGTGCGCTTGCAGCCATTACCGAGCTGACGAAAAAGCGGTTAAAAGACATCTAAATAACGATTAAAAGCCATTCCGATTCTGCGGTACAATAAAACCGTGGAAAAGGGATGGCTTATTTTTAATGCCGTTCC
>RHMF01000044.1_pt1 | contig 41380 bp, 67 predicted proteins | sample 5365151 | NCBI WGS metagenome assembly RHMF01 (sample SAMN10266501, study PRJNA497801) | feces metagenome | isolation source: feces | host: Bos taurus | place: China: Prairie of Fairy Mountain | collected 2017-08-14 | reverse complement strand
TTTATTATAATATAATGCTTGTCTTGAGAAAAAGAAAAAAGTTTTATAATTAACTTGTAATTATTTATTATTATAAAAGTTATTAATAAAATGATGAAAAGACGCAGAAAAAAGACAAGAAAAGCAACAAAAAGACTTTACACTTTTTTACATAGTTCTTTGACATTTAATTTTACACTTTTTGAAATTACCTAGAGAAATTACCTTACACGTACATGTAAAGAATAAAATCATCTTGAAATTACCTTGTATATGCACGAAAGAAAGATGAAATTACCTTACACGCACGAAAGAAAGTTTTTCAAAAAGTTGTATTTAGAAAAGTTCTTATGTTATGATAGTTTATGTTGAGAGGTGATAGTGGCTTTTCAATAGAAAAGGATTTTAGAATTATGAAAAAGAAAAAGCGTTTTAACATTAAGTATTATGCAAAAAGAAACATGTATGTAATTTATTTTGAAGGAAACGATAATGAAGTTTACATTGATACAATGTTTCCATCTTTTGAAGTAAATGAACAAGTAGACGGAGTTAGCGTTGGTATAATCAATAGAATAAAATATCTGTATGATTTAGGCTATGTTTACGATAATTGGTTCGATTACGATTTAGACAAGTTATTCTAAAACAATATGAATTGAGAAAATCAATTCTATAAATTATATTCTTTCTATGTTCTAAGACATATTAAGAATAAAGATAGTCTATGATAGAGTATATCTTCTATGTTCTATCATAGACACAATAATATTTCTATGTTATATAAAAAAGGAGTGATAGATTATGAAAAATGATAAAGATTTAAGTTTATACAATATGTTTTTAACAATGATAAGAAACAATTATAACAAACAAGATATAAAAGGATTACAAACAATAAAAGACACGTTAGATATGATACCTATGTATATGATTATGAATAATTGTATACATATTACACAAGTAGAATATTTAAAAGATTTAATAGACACAAATATTTCTATGTTATATGGAGGTTAAAATTATGGATTTAAAAAAGTATGTATATGATAATGGATATTGTTTTTTAGGAACAAAGAAAAACATTGTTAATATGATTTATAACAACATGTTAGAGGAAGAAGAAGACGAAACATATAACGATTTATTACAAGAGATAGAAGATAGAGAAATTAATTTTGATTTAAAAGATAACGATATTGTTATGATTAATTATGACGATTATGGTTATAAGATTATTATGTGGCAAGAAAAAGATAAGATTGAAGTAGAATAGGAGTGATATTATGAAATATACAAGAGAAGATATAAAAACTATTATTAAGGCAATTAAGGATTATAAGTTTATTACAGGTATAGTTGATACATATAAGAACAATGAAATTATTTATGAAACATTTTTCAATGATTTAGAAAAATTAAGCGGTGTATCAATCATTAGACATGACGAACTTGAAAACTATTTAGATTTTTCATTTAATGATATAATCTTAACTATTAATATTGACCCTAATGGTAATTATAAATTGTCAAAAGGCATCGAAGTTATTAATAACACAGGGGAAACAATTGCTAGTAGTATGTCTATGGAAGAACTAGAAAATTATTTCCAAAGTTATGTATGGGAAAAAATATCTAATTATATCGATAAGAGTAGTTATGAAGAACTAAAAAGACATTATGATTGGTATAAGGTTGAAAATAACGATAAAGAAGATTTAAAAAATGTTATGTATGAAAGTTATTTTAATAGTTTTAATGACGAAAATTTATTAAAACAAATAGACATTTTAGATGCTAATTTAAAGAAACAAGAAAGCAACAAAGAACAGGTTTATACAAAGTATGACGTTGATTGTATGATTTATCTTGCTTTACAAATAGAAAGTATTATATATAAGAATAAAAACGGATTTATGATTGATACATATACCGAAGAAATTAAAAGCATTTATGAAGATTATAAGAAACATGATAACAATAATAAGAGTTTATTAGATAGCATTAATGATTATGTTTATAGTCATGTTACGACAATCAAAGAAAAATTAGACAAGGCATTTAGTGATTATTGGGATTTATAAAGAGGTGTTAGAAATGAGAGAAATATTAATTGATTATGTAGACGATTTATTAGATAGATATACAACGGACGAACTAGGAAAAGAAGAAAGACAAAAATATTTAGATATGGACGATAACGATAAGTTACAACTTATATGTAATGAGTTATATTACCATTTTGACAAACAAGAAGATATAAATAATATAATGGAAGATTTAGACACTAATTTAGTAATAAGTTTTGATTATAACAATTATTAAAAGATAAGGTGATACAATGAAAAATGATATACACAATATTAGTAACGAACTTTATACGAATAGACAACAAGCAAGAATAGATAAAGAGAACAAAGAAAGAAAGAAAAAATATAATCTCTTATTATCACAATATTTAAAAGAAGAAATAGACGATTATATAAATAGTAATTGTGATTATGATATCGACAAAATAGAACTATTGATATTAAACAACAAAATGGATTTCTTAGATAATGTTGCATATAGGATTATTGCAACAAAAAGATTTAAAGCAACGATTTCTCAAGTAATTGAAGATTTAGACGATATATTTTTAAAAGAATATAATAAAACAATTAGTTATTATAAAACTAAAAGTAAAATGGAAAAGAAAGAACAAGAGAAAACAATTTACAATTTGATTTATAATAGATTATGTTACACGTTTGATTATTTCAATAATCAAAGACAATATGATATGAAAATACTTTTAAACAATATGTTAAACGAAGATTATATTAAAGATTTATTTAGTGAACTAGATTTAGATTTTAATAATAGCAATTTAGATTTATTCTATAAAGCATATAAAACTATGAAAACAAGAAAGAAAGAAACAATTAAACTACAAGTGATAGAAACTAAAAACAACAAAATACCACTAGGGTGGAAAACATACGGGATTTTAAAGATAATAGACAAGTTAATTAAATAACTTGTTTTTTTGTTTATAAATTAGTTTACTAGTTAACTATTAATGATTACAAGAAACGGCATTTAAAGGCGATTTAACGCTTTTTTATATCTTTAATGGTTAATTTATCTATCTTTAAATAAAAGTGATTTTAAAGGGCATTTATGCACGTTTTAGGCATATATCACGATTTAGATATAATAATCATATTATTAATAATGTATCTAAAACACGTATATATCATTTTAAGGCATTTTTAGGCGTTTTAACGACGTTTTTATGTTTGACGATAAATTATACCTTTTATCTAAAAAGCGGTTAAAACGGTCTATTTACGCTTGTTTTAACGATATTTAGGTCTACTAGGACGCTCAATTTTAATTCGGCAAGTGAAAAGTAAGACAATTACCTTGCTCGATTTAAATTAGAACACAAAAAAAGAAGACTTTTAGTCTTCTTTTCTTTTTAGTTCATAATCAATTAGATTATTTAAATGATTACTAAGGATTTTAATTTGTCTTTCTAGGTCTACTTGTTCGTCAAGAGTAAAACGATAATTTGTTTTACTACTTTCTTCAATATAATTTTGTATCATTTCTTTTAGGTCAATATAAGTTGGACTATATTTCATTTTCTTTCTCCTCATTTTTTAACACTATTGCTAGTCCTGGATTATTATCATTATCAACTATATAACTCCATTTGATAGCAACGGATTTTTGATTTAGAACTTTTAAAGCATTTTCTTTTGTATATGTTTTAGGTTCTATTTCTTCAATTTGTCTTTGCACGGGATTATAATGTTCGAACATTTCTTCATTATTTTCTTTTTGTGATTTTACTATTATTGATTTTATATCTTTGCATATATCAATAAAGGTATAATCACCACGAACAATAAGATTATAAGCATTGGCGGTTATTCTAGTCATTATTCTACCACCTCAAACATTAACACGTCGTCTTTATCATACATTGATATTAACGTGTCGTCATTTACTTTTAGATTATAAAGATAATTGATACCATTATTAATGTATTGAAACATACGACTTTCTACAAACGGATTTCTTTCTTCATACAAAAAGTAGTTTTTCCTTTCTTCTAAAAAGTTCATTAACTCCTTTTTAGATTTTACGATTTGTTCTCTTTCCATAATTACCTCCTATTATCAATTTTCAAAGAACTTGTAAAGAGTAGTATTTCCCCTTACATAACCTATTATAACACACTATTTTTGTAAATACAACTATTTTTTAAAAAAGTTTTATTTTTTTATTTATTGACACTTTTAATGTAAAGCGTTGTAAATACACTCCATAATCAAAAAATTATAAAATTGACATTTTTAAAAACAAAAATTAATTCATATCATTGTTGTTTTTTTAAAACTAAATTCGCTATACGCATATATGTAAAGTTTTTGAAAATCGCTATTATATGTATATTACATCTTGATTTATGAAAATCGCTTTATATATGAAAAAAAGATGGAAATCTTCCATCACTTTTTAGTTTACACTTTAATTCAATTTGAAAATCGCTTTTACTTCGCTCTTGTTGTTTTCTTGTGTGCTTTTTGATATCGTAGTGCGTATTTAATTTTATATGCTCGATATGTAGGATTTTCTTTATAATATTTTCTTGAATATGCTGCCTCGTCTTTTTTATGATTTTTAGCATACTCTTTTCTATCTTCAATTTTCTTCTTACGATATTTTGCATTTTTACGATAATAATCTCTTGCATATTTATTTGCTTTTTCGCTACTCATTTTCTTCACCTCATTTAATTACAATTCATTTCAATTATATTTTATCAAACACTTTTATTAAAATCAACAATAATTTTCTATGTTCTTATTTCTATGTTCTAAGTTGTAACATAGGCAATTAAGAAAAAGCACCGAAACTTAATTACCTATGGTTGATAGTGATACTCTTAACATACAATATGCGTAAGATTTCTTCGATAATAGGGTCAATTCCAAGAAATACTAGTTTACAATTATTTTTACATTTTCTTTGAAAGGAGGCAATTCGCCTTTAACTAAATCTTAGTCTTTATATATTGTGCTTTTTTACTATTATATCTTATTTACTTTTTGTTTTCAAGAGGTTCGTCGATGTCTAAAAAATCATTTCTTTTTTCCATCTCTCCTCTAATTTGATTTACATAATTTCTCATTAATACTCTAATTTTATATTGATATTGACCACCACAAACTTCTTTAAAGTCTTTTAGTGTTTTTTCGTCAATTCTTATTGTTATACTTTTATCTTTCTTTACTCTTTCCATTTTATCTTCCTTCTATGTTCTCCATAATTAAATTGCTTAGGACTATTTCGGCATCATTTTTATCTCTCGTTACTTGATTGATATATCTTGAAGTGGTTGAAATACTATGGTGTCTTAACACTTGTTGAATATCATAAATACTTGAACCATTTAAATACATAAGCGTTCCTGCCGTTCTTCTTAAACTATGACAACTAAATGTTGCATCGTCATATCCATATCTTTTAAATATTCCTTTAACAATTCTTCTAATAGTGGTATTTGTAACTCCTCCACCATTATTATGGTTGCTTGTTGATACAAATATATTACCACAAACTCTCTCACCAATGTAACTTTTTATATCATTAAATACTTGGTTTGACAACTTTACATATTCGCTTTCGTCATTTCTTTTCTTTCCTTTAACAAATAAAACATACTCACCATTATATATTTTAATGTTTTCTATTTTAGATGTAGCAATTTCTTCCGCTCTTAATCCCGTTGTAATTGCCAAACCAAATATTAACTTCTCTCTTTTGTCTTCCAAACCATTATATATTTCTTTACACTCTTCAAGCGATAATACTTGTTTTATAGGTCTCTTACTTGTTTTTACGTTCTTCACATCTTTAGTGATGTTTCGATATATATTTCTTTGTTCCAAATAATTAAAGAATACCCTTAGTGATGACAAATAACTATTAATCGTGTTTGATGATTTGATTTCCATCATTTCATCACGATATGCTTTTATATCTTCTCTTGTAGGGTTCTTAATGTTATATTTTTGCATATAACTTATAAAACTTTTTATGCCTTCTTCATATACGTGAATAGTCTTTTTATCAACGTCAATATAGTTAATAAAATCTTGTTCTACCTCATTAAAATCTAAACTATAATTATTTAATACTAATTCCTTCATTTCCTTTTCCCTCATTACGAAATTAATATATCATACGATTTTCTCGAAATACAACTTTTTTAAAAATTAACTATATCATTTAAATCCATTGTTGCTTTGTTTTCTTGCATTGATTGTTGATAATTGAATAATGCTTCTTTAGTATCATAGTCTGGTTCTTCAACTATGTCATAATCTAATATAACAAGTTGCCAAATAGGAATATTTTTATATAGTCTTACATCTTCAAACATCTTTTTTACTCTTATCTTTGTCCCATCTTTTATTTTATCTATTTCTCCCGTTTTAAACTTTATTTCTTTTCTAATCTCTCTATTTTTACCTTCAAGATATTTAATAATGGGAGTTGATGCCATTTTATAAGAGTAGTCTCCTTTATGTAATTCTACAATTCTTACTTCGATTATATCTCCTTCATTTATTCGATACGGTTTCTTTTCGCTTTTATCTTCAAGATATACGTCCATCTTTATCACCTAATGTTCCATAAAAGTCGTTAAATCTTTTAAATAGTTCTTCTTTTAAGTTCATTATTTCGGTAATTCTTTTATGATATTCGTCTTGACTTGTTACATCAAATATTTCTCTACTCTTCTTTGATAAAGAGTTTAAAATATGTTCCGTATTCATTGTAGACATTTCCATTTCTTCGCCTTTACTATTTACATAAATCATTGTATTCTACCTTCTTCCTTCAATTTCTTTTCAAACTCACTTCCTACAAGATAATATCTTGCATAAGAAACAAGTTCGTTATATCTATTTTTTGATGTTTCAAATATATTGTCGATAAGATATCCATCTTCGTGTCTTAATAACCATATTGATGCGGATAATCTCGTATTACCAAATTCTCTTATTGCATCTAAACTTGTTATACTTCCAAAATCTTCAATATATTGTAAAACTCTATCTTTATGCGTTATTTCCTTCTTTTTCATTTTTAACCTCTTTCTTTTTCTTCGCCTTTTTTACTACAAGTTTTTCGATTTCGTCTTGTAATTCGCTTATTTGTTGTTCTTGTTCTTTGCATTTTTCAACCAATAATTCTACTTGCTTATGATACGTTTTATTGTCTTCTAACGCTTCATTTAAATCTAATTGTAATTCCACAAATTGTTGTTCCAACTTGTCCCATCTTTTTTTGCTCATTACTTTAATCATTTTCTTTTTCCTCCAATTTTCTTTTCATTTCTTTGTTCTCTTGTAATAATTTATCTATTGCTAAACATAATTTTATACTATAATAATCCACCTCATCAAAATAAGCGTCGTCTATTGGGTCTTTATACCTAGCATAACTTGTGTCTTTGTAAATAAAATCTTCTAAATACTTGACATAATCAAAATTCATTTTTCCTCCTTTAATATATGTTTGTGCATAAATTCAAACTTACTTGTATCTTTCATATTTTCTCTCAAAAACATTATTGCTTTTTCTTCACTTAGATGCGTTTTTCTTACTCGTTCATAATGACTATATTCTAATCCATTGTCATAATCTTGTTGTATTAGTTTTTCTAACTCTTGTTCGTCTTTATAATTTGCTTCAATTAAATAATAATCAAAGTATTTTCCTTCTATTCCTTCCAACGATGCCGTGTCGGTAGCATATAATAACCTCTCGCCTTTATAATTTATTTCGATAGCAACGTTTAATACATCGTGATATAACTTGTGTAATCTAACACTTAAATGCGAATTAAGTGTATAACTTTTGTATAAATCTAAGGTAAAGATATTGCTTTGTCTTACACCATATTTTAAAAGGATTTTTATTAAATCACTATCGTATTTATAACAAATATATTTTATGGTTGGATAATTAAATGCTATTTGTTTAATTGTTGCTGGTAATAGATGGTCGGTATGTCTATGACTAATAAATATAGTTTTTATTTTGTATAAATATGGTTTTAAGTCTCGATAACTTATACCACAATCTAATAAAATAAAATCATTTACTATTGTTGCATTTCCTTTACTTCCTGTTGCCAAAATATTATATTTCATATTCACCTCTTATAAAAAGTCGAAAATAGTTGTTTGACCTTCTATTACTTCGTCAACATTACTACTACTTTCACCATTTAAATTAGCAAAGGTATTGCCTTCAAAAACATTGTATCTTTTGTTATCACCTTTGGGATATGGATAACTTTTTACTTTTATTTTTTTTAATAATTCTTTTTTTTCTTTTTTGTCTTGAGCAACTATATAATAATATCTACTTTTTGTTAATTCTTGCTCTTTTTGAATAATTCTATCGCCTAAAGTTTGTTTAAGTTCTTCATAAGAAGTAGTTCCAAATTGAGAGTAAATGTTTCTTTCGTGTATTCTCTTACCATCTAAGAACCACTCCTTATGTTTAGCACTTTGTCCATAATATATAAAACCACTCGCTTGATAGCAATACCCGTGATGACCTACACTATTATCCGCCATACTCATTATTATTTTATAATTTGGCATATTCTTTCTAATATAATCTATTGTTTTATGAATACAATAACTTTCTAGGTTTTTAGGTTTTGGTTCAATACTTATCATACGAATAAGTTCTAAAGTGTTTGTAGTGTCTCCACCTTCCATTATTTCTTGACATACTAATCTACCAACGGGAGAAGTGTATGCTATGATGTTTTTTATTTCGTTGTTATATTTAAAGGCAAAAGCAAATTTTAGACTTCCACAAGAATTAGAATAATGATATTTCTTTATCATTTTCCTTGCTAATTCATTGTCGATTATATCTAACTTTAAATCCTTTAATTCATACATTTTAAACTTCCTTTAATGATACTTTTTTATTAACAATTTCTCCTTCGTAAATTGTTTGGTCATTAATAATATGACCTTGTTCATCAACTTTCGTTACTACTTGTTCATCACTTTCAATTGCTGCATTTAATACACTATTTAATTTACCACTAAACAATGTTACAAGTTCTTTTGCAAGTTCCTTGACAACTTTAGTCTTAACCATTTTTACTGGCATACTATTCCACGGACTAAATTGTGTAGAACCACTAGGTGATACTTTCTTAATGCTATCTAAATCTTTTTTTGATAATACTACGGTTTTTTCAAATCCATTAGCAAACTTAATATAAGCATAAGCATATTCAATATCTTCATACTTATCACTTGTAACTTTAGGTACGTGTTTAATTTCTTCCGTTACGGGATTAAAACTAAACTCATCACCTTTAAATACTACATTATTAGTAAATCTAACTATCTCGGCAGGTTTAATCATATCGACTATTTTAAACCAACCATTTTTGTTTCTAATTACCGTTGGTTTGTTTTTAAATGCAATAATGTCATAATCGGTTCCTGCTTCACAACCTACCATCGCTTCTTTTAAAACTCCATAAAGCATAGCAAGTTTTCCTTCTTTGTCTAATTTCATTAAATCGTCTTTTCTATTAGAAATATAGAACCCTGCACTATTTTTAATTTTATCTATTGCAACATTTTTAGGTAATAAAGAATTGTTTTTTTCAATAATTCTTTCTATTGCGGTTTCAACGCCACTTTGGTCAATAACTTCAACCATATTATTTTCTTCGATTTTTTCCAAACTATTTTTGTCCATCTTTTTTATCTCCTTCCATTAATTCACATAATTTAACTAATTTAAATATATCTTCATCACTCATTTTTTCTTGGTTATCTTTTATTGCACCCATAAGCGTATGAATACCATATATTGCTTCGTGCAAATTGCCTTCTTTAATTGTTAATCTTGTTTTTTTATCTTCGACTTCTAATTTAATCATATTCTATGTTCCTTTCTTCTAACCATTGTTTTAATTCTTGTAATTGCTTTTTAGTTGCTTTAATAGTAAATGTTGCTTCATATTGTTCTTCTTGCATTAGTTCTTGAGGAACGCCAATCTCATCAATAGTTGCCTCAACAATTTCTTCTTGTTTTACTTGTTCTTTAATTTCTTCTTGTTTTGCTTTTAATTCTTCAATTTGTTTCTTTCTTTCATATAGTGTTAATTTTGCTTGTTGATAATCATATCCATTTTTCATATATTCAAGCATTAATTCTTCCTTATTTTCTTCATTATTAATAACTTGAATATCTTTGTTTATTCTTTCACAAAAAACAACAATTTGGTCTTTTAATGACTTCTCACTAGCACTTAAAGTGATGTTTAATCCAACATCTTCAAATGAAACTATATCTTTTAAATGGTATGTTTCTTGATATTGATTAAAGAAATCTCTTAAAGTGTTTTCTTTTTCTTCTTTTTGTTTTTCTTCAATTTCGTTAATTTTACTTCCTAGCATTTCACTTGCATCGTTTAGTTTATTTTTACACTCGTTGTTATATATTTCTTCAAACTCTTGATATGGTGCAAGTATTTGTGCTTTTATTTCTTTTCGTTTGTTTTCTAATGATGTAGCAAACTTATTGATTTGACTTCTTTTTTCTTTAACTTCTTTTTTATTTTCTTCATTACACTCTAAGTCATCAATTCCTTTTAATGCTTCATCAATATACTTCCCAATTTCTTTAACTTGAACAATGATTTGGGGCATTTGTTCTATCTTCGCAATTTCATTAACGTTAATACTTTCTTCCATTTTCCCTCCATAAATAATTATAACATTTCACAATTAGTAAATACAACTATTTCTCATTTTCTTTGTCGTTTAACAAACTTCTCATTTTGTCTTGAAATAATAATTTTCCTTCTTTTTTAATTCTATGACCACAATAAGAACATATACAACTATCACACCTAAAATTTATAATCATAGAGTGTCCACAATGTTTACAATATACTTTTCTATCATTAAGTTTTCTTGCTAAATTTACATTTGTATTAAAGACAAATCCTACATTGTAGCAATCACCAAAACTATTATATATATCACTACTTATGTCTTTCATTTTTTCTCTCTTATCTTTTTCAAGACTTCTTTTTTATTTAATTCGTATGCTTTTATTTCTTCCAAGTCTGGTGCTCTACGATGACTTCTACAATACTCTAATCGGTCATTTAATACCTCAATTTCTTCGTTTTTATTACTTAATGATACATTTAGTTCATTTATTGTCTTTCGTTGTTTATCAAGCGTTTTTCGTGCTTTTTCTAATTGTTTGTTCGTTTTGTTTAATTGTTGATTTACTCTACATAAATCAATATCTTTTAAAGCATATAAATCCTTTATCTTTTTATAATCGTCTTCTAATAAACTTATTTTGGCATTTTTTTGTTGTATAGTTGTTTCTAATTTACTTAGATATAATTGATTTTCATCAAGCAATCTACTATCGTTTTCCATTTCTTGCTTTATCTCTTTTTGATGGATTATAAAATCCCACCAAGTAAGATTTGCTTTATCTTCCATTTTTCTCATAATCTTTCTCCTTAATTAACAACCATAATCCCCTAAAATTCTTTTATTTTCTTTTCGTCATTATAATTATCCGCTTGTTGCCATAAGTAATCGTTTTCATCGTTTTCAACACTTAAATCCATTATTTCATTTTTTATATTTTCTAACTCGTCTATTTCATTTGATAAATCGTCGATTACTTCGTCAATCCTAGATAATAATACTTCGTATTTATCCATATTCCTCCTATCCTTATACATACACTATATCACTAGTCTTATTGTAAATACAACTTTTCGTTGTCATTTGTTGTTAATTTTTGGAAATTATTTATATCTTTAACTTTTTCACTTGTTCTTTTTTCATATTGTGAAATGAAATCTTTTCTATTCCAAGTTTGGTCTTCACTCATACAAATATTTTGATAACCCAAAAAATCTACTACTTCTTTTGTTGTTTCGTCCATTTCTTTATAAGCATCTTCTTCTCGATAAGAACCATACTTGTGAATTATTTTTAAAAGATTTAACCAAGCATCTTCTGGTTTCGTTATTTTATCAACCCTTGTTTCGTTAATTAAACTTTTTATTTGTGCTATTGATGGCATAAAAGCAAGTTCATTTATTGCTTTTACTATTCCATTTTTAAATTCCTCAATCGAATAATCTTTAAAGAATTGATACCACACAACAAGAGTATCTTGATTTATTTCTTTTCCATAAGCAACGGCAAGATATTTCATTATGTTAGCAAATTCTTTTTTATTCATTATTTATTCTCCTTCTTCATTAAATCACTAAACAAACAATCTTTTTGTTCATATAATTTCCACCCTACTACTTGATTATTTGCTATAAAATGAAAGATAGAAAATTTATCATCGAACTCTTTGTAAAATTCCTTTACAAATCCAAAATATCTACTTTTGGTTTTATATTTTAAAATGTATTTCATAATCACCTCAATAATCTTGTTGTTTCCCAATTGGATTAATTAATGTTCTACTCAATTTGTACCATTGGTTATCAAACCAAATCTTTTTGCAATATTTAATATTGTGATAAAGATATGATGTATCTTTGCCCATATATTCAGCACACTCATCGGTTGTTTGAAATTCTTTAACTAATTCATCATTTAATGTATAAAGGTATATTTTTTTATAATTTTTCATTTATTCTCCTATTTTATACTCCATACTTTCAAATTGTTCTTTTGTTACTATTGATTTAATATCTTCTTCAAACAAATAATAATTATCATAATTGCTTTTATATGCTAAAACTAAACCGTTTTCTCCAAATTTCATACGAACTTGCTCATTTATATCTTTATAGATATCTAACACTTTATGCCCATTAACATAATCTCCAACTTCTATTAAATCTATTATATTTGGACTACTTTTATCTACATCTTCTTCATAAATTTGATATTCATAATTTTGTATTAAATTATGGTCTAATTCTATGTAATATTGATTTTTATAACCACTATCTTTTTCCATTTTTCTTATTCTTGCTATTTGTGGTGGTTGAAAAGTTCTTTGTTTAGTTCTTACATAATCTCCTACTTTCATTTACTATCACTTCCTTTTAGAATATCATCAAGCAACTCTATTTCGTACTTATCTAATACACCATAGTTATCAAATATCATTTTTCTTGCTTCAAATATAATTTTCTTTAACTTCTTATTTTCTTTTTCAAGTCTTTCTTTCTCTTTTAACAAATCGGTTTTTTCAAGTTTCATATTTACCTCCTATCCAAATATCGAACTTATTTCTTCACTTGATATCGACATATTTTTTGTTGTTAATCTCACTTCACGATTTAAATAACTTTCAAACTTGTTACCAAATAAAGTTTCTGGTCTTAAATATTTTTGCATATCACTATTAATCCACTCAACACACATTTTATCAATGACTATTTTAAAATCTTCTAAAGTAAAACCTTCGTTTAATCTTGCTTTTATTAAATCTTGTGTCTTTTTAGTAGAGTATTTATAATTACTTCCAATTCTTGAGTTTAGATAGTCAACTATTTTTTTGTATACATCAAGGTCTCTTTCTTCTTTTATATTTTCTTCTTTATATTCTATACTATTCTTATCTATACTATTCTCTGCTATACTATTCTCGCTTAGCATTTGCTTAGCATCACTTTCTTCTCCATCTAAAAGTTCATATTTTTCGTTGATTAATTTCAATAATTTAAGTTCTTCAATGTACTCCGTTTCGTTTATTCTCCTACTATCTAACCAATTATTCTTATTCCAATCGGTAACAACCATAACCCCACTTTCAAAAGTAATAAAAAACCTTTTAGCAATTAGTATTTTAAAATCATCGTCGGTAAATCCACATAACTTTTGCAATCTTCTTGGTTGGAAAAAACCCTTATCGTCCGCTTCCATACCTGCCATAAAATACAACGCTTTGCTTGAATTTGGTAAATCATTAAATTTATCACTACAAACAACTCTTTTGTCAAACATACGCTTTTGTGCCATAAAATCACCTTTCCTTTCTAGTTAAATAAAAAGAGAACTTAACGATATGTAAGAATTTTTAAGGTTAAAGTAACTTCTTACACATCATTAAATTCTCTTTTGTTACTTTAACCAAAATAAGCATAACACTTTTTTGATTTAAAATACAACTATTTTGAGAAATTAATGTAAACACTAATTATTGGTGCTAAAAACGGCGTATAAACTTCTTTTTACTTGTTTATGATAAATTGGACTACTTTTATACAAATCGAAGAATTTGACCCGTTTTTGTTCGCTAGGCATAATAAAAGAGCAATTTCTTACTCTCTCATTACAAAGGGGGTTTCCTTTATTCGTCCATATCGTGATAATTTTTATCACAATATTAATTTTATCATTTTATTTGTATTCCGTCAATATCTTTACCAAAGATACCAGCGTAACCACTTGATGTATCATCAACTTTGTTTACCCAACTTAACCAATCTCCGCCTTTAATATGTACTCTATATGTAGCGTTTTTTATTTGTACGCCATCAATGTTGTTAGGCAAATTACCTGCATAATCATTAAAACCCGTTACAAATGGAAGCCAGTAACCTTTTACTTTATCGTGAACACGATAAGTTAAACTATCAACTCTTAATCCACTTATAGAGTGTCCAAAGTTTCCTGCATATTCACTCGTTCCAATTCTTATTGTTGGTAACCATTTCTTTTCATAATTGTCGTATACTTGATAACGTTTTTCACTAGGTAAATCTTTGTCCAAATAAGGTGTGGGGTCTATTCTTACATCGCTTTTATTTCTAAGTTCCCAATGTAAGTGTGCACCATAACTATTTCCCGTATTTCCCATCATACCCAATGATTGCCCTTGTTTTACAACTTGACCTAATTTTACTTTAACATCTTTTAAATGAGCGTATAAAGTGTAATAACCATCATCGTGTTTTAATTTAACACAATTCCCATAGGATTTGTTGCCTGTACTTCCTTGATTATTCTTTTGACCTTTTTGTAACCAAACGACTTTTCCTTTTGAGTGTGCAACTACTTCACATACATCGTGTGGTGCTTTTACTAAATCAATCGCTTTATGTTTACTACTATATTTTGTTGTTATACGTGGTTTGGCATTATGAATTAATACTCTACACATAATTATTCCTCTTTATCATTACTTAATGAAAATAATTTGCCACCTACTAGGTATAATGATATAACACCCGTAACACCTACAATTGTTTTAGTAATGTTATCTACTTGCCAATTCCAAATAGGTGCTAAAACTAATAATAAAGCATTAATCATATTCAAACTATTTACTACATATTTACTTACTTTTTTAATCATTTCTATTTTTTTCATATTATCCTCCATAAATTTTTAATTTATTATCTTTAAATTCATACATAGGGTGGTCTAGTGTTAATTCCATATGATATCCATCATATGCTTGTCCTAATCTAACATATACATAACCATCTTCTGTTGTTGGTAAATCTTGAACTAAAGGGTGTCCAGCACTTGAAGCACTATATACAGGACTTAATGTTCCGTCATTGTTAATACTCATTTTTATATAAACAGGTTTGCCACTTGTTAAAGTTTCACTTGTTATGTTAAATGAATATCTTAAATCAAGATTATATTGTTGCCATAAAGCAGATGTACTAAAATTGTTCCCACTTGCTACCGTTGATGTAGCACTATAATATCTAATTTGACCACTTGGTATATATTGTGGACTTAATTGAGTTTTTGTAGTACCCGTTTTGTTTGACGATGATGTAAATGAAGCAAATCCGTCTAGTGTTTCTACTAATATTTGGTATCTATAACAACTTGTTGAAGCACCATTTTTATATATGCCATAGTTTGTTCTTACTAGATAACCTATTGTATTTGTATTACTATCAACATACGCCGATACTTTCCAAAATTCCCCATCATAAGTTAAATATATAATATTTCCAGCAGCAAAAGTGGTTGTTACCGTAGACGTTGCTACCCTTCTTATTCCTATTTCTCCTGTTGTAGTTCCATTACTTAATGTAAGATTTAAAGTAGCAGCGGAAGAAGTTCCTGCAACTGGTAAATAATATCTTATTTCTTGTCCAACTTCTAACGAACTAAAAGGTGCATTACCCGTCCATAAATTAGTTGCTTCTTCTTGAGTACCTACTATATATGGGCAATCATATCTAGGAACATTTATGGTGTTACCTAATTCGGTTTCCGTTATATATTCACTAGGTATTGAATTTATATAACCAACATCATTATTAAATGCACTAACATTAGTTGGAATTGTAGGTATTGTTGGTTTGTTAGATAAATCATTATAACTACCACTTGTTGCTACGCTTGATAGATTACTCGTTAATGTATAATATGTTAAATTATTTACATCTTTAGTTATGAAATTACTAACATCAGGAATAGTTGGTTTATTTGACAAGTCATTGTAACTTCCACTCGTTGCAACGGTAGATAAATTTGTTGTTAAAGTGTAATTAGTTAAGTTATTAACCGTATTATTTATAAATCCACTATCATTATCTAAATCGCTTGTTTTCGTAGGTATAGTTGGTAAATCGCTTGTCTTAGTATAATATGTTAAATCGTTAACATTTTTTGTTATATAACCACTATCATTTGTTAAATTTGACGTTTTAGTTGGGATTGTAGGTTTATTAGTTAAATCGTTGTAATCACCACTAAAATTAGATTTATTATTCCAATTTGTTATATCATTGTTTGTTATACTAGCACTTGCACTTGCACTAAATATAGGGTCGGTTTCTACATAGTTTGTAATATATCCACTATCATTAGTTAAATCACTAGTTTTTGTAGGAATATTCAAACTTTCAATGTCTTCTTCTGTGAAATAATCAACTCCTTTAACAGGAGTATGACCATCGTCTCCCTTATCGCCTTTTAAAGCAATAAACTTTATGTCTTCAATTTTTGTTTCGTCTTGTATTACGATTTTCTCTTCTTCTAATTTAATTTTATATTTTTCCATACTATTCTCCCGTTATTTCTTCTTTTATATTAATTTGCCCCGTTAAAATAGTATAAACGTCTTCTCCTAATCCTATTTGTAAATCGTAATAATATTTCCCTGCTAATAAAGTTTTAGTGTCTTCTGGTGCAACTCTTACTTTATATTTTCCCGTTTCTATCTTAGTTATTCCATTATCTAGTGCTTTTTGAAAAGAATAAGTTTCATCATCAACACTTTTTTTACAACTAAAATAGCAAGATACTAAATCATCGTTTAAATTTTCAATTTCAAATACAAAAGCAAGTGTATCGCCTTTAATCATATCAAAGTTTTTCTTCATACTCCCTCCTTTAGTATAATATATCATAACATCAAAAAAAGAGCAATAATGCTCTTTTCGTGAATATGTTTCCTTAGGTGAGGAAAACAAAAAGAAATTGCTTTGGCAACATTATTGTTACCAATCCTATTATAGCATCATTATTATTTTCTTACAATATTTTTCCAATAGCAATATAATTTATCTTCTATGGCATCTTCATCATTTAACCAATCATACGCTAATTTTAGTGCAAGTTCTTCATCGTTTTTCACTAAGTCATAATAATCATTATACATCATATTTGCTACTACATAAAAATCAATTGGATTTAAATTAAAATTTAAAGATTGATTTGCACTTGTTGTTTCTTCCATTGTCCAATGTTGACCTACTGGTGTCATATCTTTTACCCATTTTTTTGCCATATCTTCATTAATGGTTTTTCCATAAGCAAGTTCATATAATTCCATTTTGTATTTTTCATATAATTCGTGATGACTATCTTTTAAATTATAAATAAGTTCTTCCAACATATTTCCTAATTCGTTCATTTTTTCTACGTCTCTACTTTCACTTATTTTTTCTATGTAAGTTCTAATCATAATTTCCTCCTTATCTTGTTATATTTTTTAATATTTCGTCTTGATTTGCTAAATGCAAATCTTGGTCTTTTAAATGATTTTCTAAATAATTTAAAACTTCTTTTAAATCATCATTTTGTTTTCTATTTTCGTCTAGGTTTTCAAGTGCCACCTCTAAAGCGTATAAACCTATAACAAACGATAATATTGTTATTATGTCTAAATATCTAAGATTATTTCTTTCTTGTTTCATTTTGTACTTGTGTTGTTTCTATTATCGTTCCTCTAGGACAAACATTAGATTGCATTGTAAATTGTCCTAAAGTATAATTATCGTTTTCGTTTCCATAACCTATTTTATACATAGTTCTTTTGTTTAACTGATTAGCATATAAAGTGTTTGAAAATCTACATAATATTGGTATGTTTCCTAACGTTGTTTGAATAAATACGGGTTCGTTTGCGGTTGCCTCCACATTACACGCAATTATTATTTTGTAACACGTAGCATTATTTAAAGTTCTTACTTCTCTATTAGGTATTAATATTACGCCTGTATTTGTTGTTGTAACACTTGAAATACACATTGTATTGTTATTCATAAAATCTCCTTTCTAAAAAAAGACTAGACTTATTTGTCTAGTCATAAGTCAACCTACTAATATAGGGAATTTCCACAACCACAACCACAACTATAATAGCAAGGTGGTTTTGGTGCTGTTGTTGCCAAATTACCTAAAATGTTTTGAGTAATTTGTGCAGTTTGTCTTGTATTGCTTAACTCGTCTCTTGTAGTAGCAAGTTTGTCTGATAATTCGTTAATATAATTACTTTGAATAAGTGCTCTTGTTTGGTTTCCTTGTTCTGCTATTAAGTTGCCAATACTTGCTATACTATTTGATAATTGCGTAGAAGCATCTTTCATTAATAATGCACTATCGTATTTAGCATTTAATACGGTGTCTGTTAAATTACATTGACCTTGTGCTAAACCTCTAATAGCATTATCTTGACTTTGAAAATATAGTGAATTTTGTAAATCGCTTTGTCCTAATGCCGTAGCACCATTATTTCCCCAACCAAATCCATTTCCACCGATTGCCATCAAGAAAATAAATAGTAATATAAATCCACCTACTCCGCCAAAGTCCATACCGTCATTTTTAGTTAACGCCAATACATCTCCTGCAGTTAATCCTGAATTAGTCATACTTTCCTCCTTTCTTCTATTTTAAAAGGTAATACACCTTTTAAATCATTTTTTGTTTATAATGCTAAATATACCTTTTAGTTGTTCTATTGATATACCTTTTTCATTACACATTTTTGCAATTTCTTCCGCTTGTTCTTGATTTGACTTACTTTGAAATTGATTTATCATTGTTTTTTGATTTGGATTTAGTAAACTCATCATCATCGCCATTGGATTTGTTGAGTTCCCTAGTTGTGCTAGTAGATTTTGTAGGTTCATACTTAATCATCTCCTTTAATTTTTTAATTTCCTCTTCTAAAGCATTAATTTTGGCATCTTTCTTGTCGATTGGGTATACTTTTTTTACTTCCCATTTTTCTAACGAACCATCTACCCCTTTTAAAACCATCGTATTATCGTTTATAAACAACGTTTTGTTTTGGACGTATAAGTTGTCGACTTCTTCGTTTTCGTTTAAAATTCGCCACTCTACATAGTCTTTAGAAGGTGTTTGATTTGTATTAATAAAATTGTTCACTGGTGTTTGTGCATTTTGGTAACTTTTTATTAAATTTTCTATCTCTTCTTTTTGCTTAGATAGTCTATCTAAATTAAAGTTATAATTTCCATACATATTTGCTACCTCCTAATAAAAAAAGAAAAATGCTCATAACGATTATTGTTTTAAAATAACATATATAAGTTTTTTCTCCTTTCACTTATATTTTTGCATAAAAAAAAGAACATTAATTGTAATGTTCTTGTATTGTTTTCATAATATTTTTTTAATTTTTTTCTTTAAATTTGCTATCATTTTGTCTAGCGTATCAATACTAACGTTTAATTCTATTGCCATTTTTGTTCTTGAATAATCTTTTATTTCCATTTCTAGCAATTTAGCATATTCATCATTTAGCATCGCTTCTTCGCATATATATTGATATTCTTTCTTTGAAAAGTTGAAGCACTTCATAGGAATACACCTACTTGCTTAATACATATATTAAATAAATAATCGTTGCCGTCCATAAAGGAATTATTGTTAATAAAATATAAAATAATCTTTTACTATCGTCTTTATAATCTCTTAATATTTCTAATACATAACTATTTTTATTTATTCTTTCTAAATTTTCATTTATCTTTTTTGTGTTATTTTCTAACTTTTGTTCTAGTTCTCTTATATTATCTTCTAAATTCATTATTTCTCCTTATTATGATATATCTTAACGTGTTCTTCCATTTCTTCTTTAACTATTGATTTAAAAGTTTCTTTATATGTATCTAACATCTTTTTAATATCTTTTATGTCATTTGCTATTGATTTATAATTTTCTTTTAATTCGCCTAATTGATATTCAATCAATTCTTGGTGATTTTCTTTTGTATCTTTAATCGCTTTATCTTTACGTGCAAATGCAAAATTTAAGATTGTAAATACTATTGCCGTAATACTAATTGCCAATGATATCTCCATAATTTTACCTCTCTTGTTATCTGTATTATAACATAGAATTGCAATTGTGTACAACTTTTTTATATTTTTCTTTTGTTAACGTATTCCTCTTTTATTAATAATTTACCTTTTTTATTTCTTTCTCCACTATGTTCTCTTTCAAATTGTCTTAGAACATTATCTATTATTGCTAATTGCATTTCACTAGGATAATAACGTTGTTCGTTAATCTCTTTAAGTATTCTATTTAAAAATTTATACATATCTAAATCTTTAAATTCTATTACGTGGAGATAAGGGTGGGAAACACTAGTTAATATTGCACCATTATCTATTGTCTTTTTCCCACCATTTTCTCTCTTAATTATATGATGATATGTAAATATATCATTATCACCTAAAACATATCCAAACCAATCTTTATTTTTCATATCGTATAAATCTATTATTAGTTTTTTTATGTTTATTTCCATTTTTCTCCTATCTTATTTCTTGAACTACTAAATAAGTATCAGTCGCTGCACTAGCAACTTTTCCTCGTCCTCCTGTAGCATTATTATAATATAAATAAATATAATCTCCTTGTGCAACCGTTATTGGATATGGTGTTATAATTCTATGCTCATAAGTACCACTAGTTCCTGCACGTTCAAAATTTTCAACAACTAATGTTGAGTTTTTATAAATCGCTACACGCAAACTATCTCCTGCGTTTGTACTTGCACTAAAATATATACTTCCTGATACAAAAACTTTTGTAATTCCACTACCTATTAATATTCCACCATTTGAAATTGACAATGCACTTCCGTTTTTAAAGATTTGTGTATTTATCGTTAGTTTTGTAAAACCTGTTGCACTTATTGTTACATCTGCACTTGGTCTAGCACTTAACACATTTAACGGAACATCATTTGTTAAATCGCTATATTTTGTTGGCACGGTTATATTTGCGGTAACATTTGAACTAGCATTTGCGGTAAATGTTTTAACCGTACTTCCATTTTTTTGAATTGTTAATGTTGCATTATTTACCGTTGGAACGGTTGGAATATCACTTGTCGTTGCAATAGTTCCTGATTTACTAGGGAATTGCAAATCATAAGTAACCGTATTTGTTTGATTAGTATAATTTGTATCTGTTATATATATAAATCTAAGAATATCATTATTGCCCAAGCACCCTAACGACCAATCACCACTTTTACTTTTAGCGGATATTATAGGATAATAACTACCTTGTGTGTTTACATCACTTCTTACTACGCTTCTATCTCTTGCTTCGTACCAAGAACCACCATCTTTTATTTTTGTATAACTTCTTTTAGCCGTTTTTATTATTGCGTCTTTGTATATTTGTAAGAACCCATTGGTTTTTAAGTCAACATTTACATCAAACTCATCATTATCCCAATTAAACACTGGAATACCTTGTGGTACTGTAACGTTTGATTGTATGGTATTCAATTTATCTGTTATTGCGATAGTAACTAAATATTGTTGCGTATAATCCGCATTTGATACTTGCTTTTGACTTTCGGTATGAGTGTTTCCACTCTTTGTAACGGTCATTGACCCCGTTTCCAATACAACACTTGTTGTAGCGTTCTTTACGGTATATGTAGCAGTCAATGTATTACTTGTTGCACCAAATGAAGCATTAAAGAAAGACCCACTACCACTTATGTCTATTATGTTATTTGTAGGTTGATTTCTTACCGCATTTGTAATAATAGTTGGGACAAAATAATTAGCATAATTAGGTAAGGTATAACTAATACTATTTGATGTTATTCCTCTACTATCTTGTAAAGCAATAGTATATGTAGCACTTGAGGGTTTATTTAATGTATAAACGCCCGTTGCATTAGAACCACTTATTGAAAGTGTCAATGCAGTACCATTTACTTTAATATATCCATTATTATTAAACGTAGCACTATTTTTAGCATTTGCCACAATTGTCAATTGCATATTAGAAGCATTTAATACTATTTTTGCTCTATCGTTAGTTAATCCATAGGTTGTCGAATTATTATCATAAGGGGTATATGTTGTTACCGTTGGTTTGTTAGTTTCTTCATTTACCACATAAGTTCCGCTTTTTGTCGCACTTGTATGATTAGTTGTTCCGTCATTATATACTAAATAATAAACACAACTTCCACTTTTTGCATTAGGTATTAAATTGTATAAAGTAGATGCCGTTGGAGTAAAGGAAATTGATGTTGTAGAAGATGTTCCACTATATATTTGAGTACCACTTGTACCACTAGAACCATTTTTCATATATACCGTAACGGTTCTACTTAATGGGTTATACAATGTTAATGTTTGTTGATTACCTATTATAAGGTTTGTTGTTCCTACACTACTTATAGAAGGATATGCGTAAGTAGTCCACGTAGCACTACTACTATCGGTAGTTAATTGACTATCTTTTCTTCTTACCCTTGTTTTTACGTTATAAGAGGTATTTGCGGTTAGTCCACTTATAGTATAACTACCACTTGTTGCATTTACACTTCCTACCGCCGTCCAATTAGTACCATTATTTGTAGAATACCATATATAATCACACGTATTATCACTAGACCACGATATAGTTAATGATGTTTCGGTTTTACTACTTAAACTTTGATTACTTGTAGCGTATCTTGGAATATATGTTAATGCTAATGTACCATTTGAACTTGCATTACCACACGTATATGATTGTCCTGTTGTATCGCTAACACTAAAACTTATTGCAATTGATTTATTACCATCATCGTTGTGGGTAATTGTTTGCGTTCCCGTTTTTAATGTAACGGTTGAACTACCATTGTAACTTGGTATTGTTCCAGTGTATTCAGTTCCATCTATTGTTACGGTATAAGATATTTTATTACTCCAACCTGACCAATCGTATCCTTTAACTTTTGGTGCAATTTGAAAAGTATATGTTACTTCACTTGTATTTTGTGAACTTGTTCCAACCGTTGTTTCTTCAACGGTTAATGTAAATTTATGATGTCCTTTTGAACCGTTAGCAGTTATTGTTAAACTTGCCATATTATCCTCCTAATCTATGTAAAAGCAACCCGTTCCATCTCCATAATTTTCAAAACGACTATGTTGCCCCATAATAAAGTATTCATTTACTTGATGCCTATATGTTTCAACAATTGTATTTTCAAGATTGTTATCATAAACTGCTCTTAATATAGGGTTATCATTACTATCAAGTATTGCTAATCCACTTTGATTTATATTTGTTTTTGTTGGTGCATTTGTTTTTTCAAAAGTTAGACCATTTTCATCGGCGGTCATTGATGTAGTTTGTAACTTTTTTACCGTTCCATCAGTTAGCATTGTATCTATTTGCAATTTGGAATATGTACTTGTAGTAATTTGAGTAACGTTATGTTCAATTGTATTCAAATCGTCTGTGGTTGCATATTCACTAAATTTGTCATTAATTGCATCAATTTCATCATTTGTTGTTGTTTGAAGGGTATCAAATTGCCCTGATAATTCTTCATATTGTTCATTTGTTAATGTTCTTATAGAACTAACACTTTGAGTAAGTGTATCACTTGTTGCTTCAATAGTTGCAATACGACCATTATAGTCTTCTAGCGAACTATCTATATCTTCTACCGCTATTGTTAAGGTATTGTCTAAGGTATTTATAGATGTTCTTAATTTCTTGATTTGGGTTTTATCATTACCACCTATATAGTTTGTTGTTACTTCTTGTTGCTTTGATGATATTTGAACGTTGGTATCGCTCATTATCGTCATTTCAAATACTAATTTATTAGAGTTATACGTAGGATAAGTATTTTCGCCTACTATATAATCAATAATATCCCAAGCATCTAAACTTATATCTCCAAAGTTTCTTGCTTCTAATGAATAGCAAACAAAACCATCTACCTCATCATAAATATTATCAATTGCACTTTGTTCTAATATAAATGGATTATCTTGTCTTATAAACAATGTATTATACGTGTCGCTACCTGCCGTAAATTCAAGTAGTCCATTAGAATACAATACTTTAGATATTTCGTATTTTTCTCCTAACTTCCAACTTTGCCCTTCTAACGCATTTATAGACACCGTAGACGTTCTTTTTAATGGAAATAGATTAAGAGTACCATCTCGACCTATTTTAGCGTTACAACCCTTTAATTCGGCAATATAACTAATCCATTGTTTACCACTTACCGTGCTATCATATTGTCCTATTTCAATATTACCATTTACGGTAGGATATGAACCTAATGTTACACCACATTGTGTGCATATTTCTTGTAGAATAGTATCTATTGTTGCTTTATCATCAACAAAGCAAGTAGAGTAATCAACGTTCTTTTTAAATTTAACGGCATAATCTAAACAAGATATTTCGCACGTTTCTTGATAATTTTCTTCCAAATCATCAATTAAATATAATCCTATTGGGACTTCTACCCAACCTTCCGTTTCATTAACATATTGAGAAATATACAATTGAACACTTTGACCACTAAATATTGATAAACCATCAAGATTTTTAAATTTAATTGTTACTTTTTGTGAAATAAATGTACCAATATAAAATATTCCGTTGTTATTGTCTGAAGTGCTATCAAAAATAGGATTTTCAATTTCTATTCTTGAGATTTGGTCATTGGGAACTTCATTGTTCCCAATAACCACTCTTCCTTTAAACTCACTAACCCCACTATATTCTTTATTTCTAAAATCGTTACTTACAATATATGCCATAATCTATTCCTCCACAAACGATATGGAAAAGTCAATATCTTGTTCGTGCCAATTATTATTGCTATCTTGCCATATCCTAAATGTATTAAATGTTTTATCACTTGCATATACTTTGTGAACGCTTCGTTGTTTTGTTTTTTTATCAATTAGTTCGATATAAATCCATTGTGGACTTACTCGATTTAATATATATGCCAAGTCGTCTTCACTTAGCATAGAATAATCTAATTGAATATCATATACATCGTGGCGAACACGGTTTCGATGAGTGTAACCTTGTAAATCCGTAAAAGCATCTTTGTCTACATCGTGTAAACTCCAACCAATTGCACTAGGTGTTGGAAAATCCGCTAAATCACTACAAGTATAAGTGTGATTAGCACCTTGAGTACCTGTATGACCTACTCGTATGTAATTTTCATATTTATTAAAATTCATATTATCCTCCTACCTTCTATTATAAACCATATTGTCTATTTCGTTGCTCTTGTTTGAAATTTATGAAGTTTAATAGACCACTTGTATCTCCATCTGCTTTAATATTTACATTTACTTCTCTATTTGCTCTTTCCATCGCTCTTGCAACACCAATAGTAATACCTTCAACGATTTGGTCATTACTTGCTACCGCCGTTCTTGAACCAAACTTACCTACCATTTCAGGTACTCCATTTTCGTTTGCCATAAATATTTCACCACTATTAACAAATCCACCTTCTTTATAAGCACTCATTTTATATGTTGCTAGTGTTGAACCACCTAATCCAGGTGAACTTATTTTAATTGATGGGAAAGAGTAATTTTTAATAGCACTCGCAATCTTTTTAGCAACTGCTTTACCAAATTGTGTTCCTAATTCCTCACCGTGTTTTGTACTAAATACTTTACTTAGTCCCGTGGTACTTGATGATATTTCTTTAACAAAATCACTTAAATATCCTTGAACTCCTGCGTTCTTTATATTTCTTGCTATAACAAGCATATTACTAATAGCACTTGCCATTTGAAGTATTGTTGTGGGGTCAATTTCTCTAACATTTAAATAATAAATTCTAAATTGATTACCAAATATTGCTAGTTCTTTACCAAAGGTATCAAGTGTATTGTCTCCACTAAACCACGCTTTCATACCTCCTGAATTTGGCACGTTGTTTGCAAATTCCATTATTGTTTTAACCGCTGCCGATGTCTTTGTAACAACGGAAGGGTCTACTCCACTCATTTGTTGAGAATATTCTTTAATTCCTTTACCAAAAACAGGCAATCTAGTTCCAAATACACCAATATCCTTGCTACCTGCTATTAATGACCAAACACTAACACCCGTAGCACCACTTGGCAATTCATCAACCAATTCAAATATAGTTTTAACGGCACTCTTTGTATTTTCTACTACCTTTGTTTTCATACCATCTATATTTATGGAATATTGTTTTAATCCCGTACCTAAAACAGGAAGGTTTTCGCCAATTTTCTTTATGTCTTTGCTACCTGCTATTAGCGACCATATACTTTTATTACCATCGGCATTTCTTGGCATAGCATCAACAAATTCGGCAATTGTTTTAGCAGCGATACCTGCTTTTTGAATAGTATCGGTATCTACACCCTTCATTGATGTAGCAAATTTCTTTAGTCCAGGCGTAAAGTCATTTAGACTATCTCCAAATGCTTTTAAATCAAGACCCATACCAAACCAACTTGCTAAACCATTAATAATGTTACTTGCGGTTAATAATAGTATTGTTTCTGCTAGGTATTTGACACCTTGCATAGTTTCTTTATTTATAACACCTAGATTACTAAAAAATCCTAAAGAGTTCGTAATAAAATCGCTTAGATTTTTTCCAATTTGTCCTAGACCTTCCGTTGCTAAATTTAAGAAACCATTTACAAGAGCACCTGCAAACTTACCTAAATAATTTGCCATTATTACCATTAATTCGCCACCACCTCTTACAAACTCGGTAACGTATGGTAACGCTGCTAATAAACCTAAGGCACTCATTAAAGTTTCAGTTGCAAGAACAATTGCTGCAAACGCAATTATACCAGGACCAACTACCGCAGAGGCAACTCCTAATCCTACAACTAACAATGAAAATCCTGCAATTGGTAAAATAACTTCGCTTAATCTTTCAAATGTATCTTTAACGGTTTGTATTCCGTTCTTTATTACCCAATCCATATTTGGTATAGAAGCAAGTAATCCAATTGCCATAATAAGTAATTCAATACCACCAATTATTCCTACTAATGATGCAACTCCAGGTGCAACCATAGAAGATGTAACTCCTAATCCTAAAACCAAAACGCTATACAATGCAATAGATGGGAAAACCTTAATTAATCCTAAGAAAGTTTCTTCTAATGCTTTTAATCCTTTTGTTAACACATTGTTAAAACCAGGTATTCTTGTTAATTCTCCAACGGCGATTACAAATGCACCTATTGCTGTTACTATTAATGCTAACTCTCCTAACCCTTTTAATACGGTTGAGAAACTTGGTAATTGAAACGATTTAGTTGCTTTTGAAAAGTTTGATGCTTCTTTCATTGTGCTAGTTGCTTTACCAAGACCTAACAATGATAAAACACCACCACCAATGGTTTTAATACCACCTAGGACTTTGAATACTTTAGAAACCGCCCAAAGCACTCCACCTCCACCAATAATTGCAGCAACTACCGTACCTAATGTAACTTTGGAAAACTTCCACTCGTCGTTAGTATCTTTTGCAAAACCTAACCAACTCATTACACTATCTCGTATTTTCGCTGCTTTATTACTTATATCACCTAAATCGTACTCGCTAAGTGCTTTTAAGATATCGCTATCTACACCACCTAGTGAACCACCAATACCACCAATACCTCCAACACCACCACTTCCTGCGGTTGGAGTTGTTATATTATTTAATTTATCAAAACCTCTAAGAGAAAGTTTTGCTGCTTTTGCCGATTTGGTAGTTTTATCAATATTATCGCTTAAACCACCAAATGTATCACTTAAATTACCAAATGTACGATTTCCTAATCCTTCTTTTGCCATTTTACTTACATCTACACCTAGTAGTTTTAATAGCACTCCCATTATGTCGTTAAATATCATTAGAATTGCATTTGCATAAGGAAGTATTGATTTAAGAATAGGAATAAATACCGCACCTATTTGTCGCCCTGCCATCGCCGTTTGCTCTTTAAATATTCTCATTTGTTGAGCAAGTTGATTTACAGTAGCACCTGCATCATTATTAGCATTTTTCAATTGTCTTTCTAATGTTAAATAAATTAACACCGATTTACTTGCACGATTTAAACTATCAACCGATTTATTAATTCCTCGATTATATAATTCTTGTTGTAATGATGCTTCGGTAATATCCGCACCTAATTCTCTTATTGGTCGTGTTTGACCTGCTATGGCACTTTGCAATTTCTTACCTGCAACATCGAAATCCAAGTTATACAATGAACTAACGTCCGCTTGTAATTTTAGTAGGTTTTCTGACAACATTGTAGCACTTTCATTAGTTATACCCATAGCACTTGAAAATTGTCTATAAATACCTAATTGCTTAGTTAAACCACTAGGATTAAGTCCTAACATTTGGTTCATAGTGTTGATTAACTTTTCGCCACTTTCGGCAGTTCCACCATAAGCAACTTGCAACAAGTTCATACTTTCAATATACTCACTTTCAGCTGATGTTGCTTTAATCATTACATCTATACTCTTTTTTAATGTTGCAATCCAAGAAATTATTGGGGTTGATTTAAAGGCATTTTGTATTTCTTGACCAAGACTTTTTGCTTTTCCTTTTGTCTTGTCCATTTCGTCTCCTGCTTCTTGAGTTTTATTCTTTAATGTATCTAAATCTTTATTTGCTTGTTGTGTAGATAAACCCAATATAAATGCAAGACCATCTTTCATATAATCTCCTTTCTAGTTAAAACCTTGCCCAAGCATTAAATTCTTCTTGAACACGTTTATTAACTTCGTCATTTGTTATTTTCTTTTGTTCTTCTTTGAATATCTCTTCAAACTTTGGATATTCTACATTGTTATTTTTAAATAATTTACTTAAAGCGATTTTGAAACCAATATAGTTTAATTCCCCTTGCAACCAAGAACTATGTTTCATTAATTCAATTTCTTCTTCTTTTCGCTTTAAATAAAAAGTTCGATATGCCCAATATAATTGGGGGTCTTCTTCCCAAAATTCTTTACTGGACATACCGAACATAATAGCACTAGGGAATAATTCTTTAAGATAGAAATCAGTATAAGAATTATAGTCTTCCTTTTCTAATTTCGTGGTCGTAGTGCTGGTAAGTTTTTTATTTCTTTTAAATCACCAATCTTATTCTTATTAGCATCTTCAATCATTTGTTGTGCTAATTGAATAAGTTGTGCTTCACCATAATCTTTACAAGCATCTTCATACCATTTATCAACTTCATTAATATTCATTTTGTGATTGGTATAAAGCATAATCCAATATAATTTCTTATATGATTTTGTAACGATTTCTTGGTCTTTATCGTATTCTTCGAGATTTTCTAAGTTTTCAAACGGATTTGTATCTTCTTTTATTTCAACATCTTCGTTATTAAGCAAGTCTTTATATTTGTCTTGCATTTTAGATAATTGCTCGTTTTCATTTTTATTAAACTTTTCCCAAGCAACCATACCTTGTCGGTTTAGAAATAGTTTATAATCTATTCCATTTACATTTATAATTTCTTCACTAATTTCTTTCATTTATTTTTCCTCTCTTCTAATTTATATTTACGCTGTTTCTACTGTAACTGCAATTGTTCTATATGAAGTTGCTTCATTAGAAGCACTTGTAGTTAAAGTAACTAATGTATTACCTGCAGCAACACCCGTAATAGTTAATTTACCATCAGCGTATGATGCGGTAGCAATACTTGTTGAACCACTAGCAGCAGTAACTGTTGCACCTACACTTGTTTCAATTACTACATCAACACTATTTGTTCCTGAAATAACTACATCAGGTAGTGGTGAAGTTATAATTGCCGTAGGTTGAACTAAATCACGAACATCGTTAATTGGTTCTTCATCGGCACTATTAACCGTGATAAACATTTGTCCTTGAACAATACCATCTACACTTAATGCACTTCTACCAAATTGCATAGTTCCTGAATATCTTTCACCTGTGTTATCAGGGTTTCTTTCAAGAAATGAAATTTGTTTGCCAACATATTTTTTAAGTTGAATAATGTTGTCTCTATGATAATTAAATGTATAAGTTTTTTGTTCATTTGTTTGTAATCCCTCAACTTCAGTAACGGAACTATCACTTAATACCGTTTTTGCTTGAGTTGATGGTGCACCTTTTGTTTCAGGCATATCACTTACTGGGATTAATAAATGATATTTTGTGTCATTACCTTCTTTAATGCAAAGACAAGCACCTTTTGAAATAAAACCTTTATCAGTATAATATCTTTCCATATTTTCTCCTTTTCTTATAATATTTTCATATTCCAATTATTTATTTTGCCTTCAAACGTCATAATATAACGATTTACATTTAATTCAACGTATTCGCCTCTTGTAGCTGTTACTCTATTAAATCCTATTTGATTAAAGAAGTTAAATGTTAAATCTTTTAATTCATTTATTACACTTCGTGCCGAATACACTTTTGTAACAAGTTCATCATTAACTTCTTCATTAATCTTTATGTCTTTTGAATAAACATCAACTTGATATAATACGTTATCTACATATTCCGTTCTATCAATAGTTTTTCCAACAAAATTATTTGTATTATTTCTTTCTCTAATAATGATTGTAGGGAATTTAGAAAAAGATTGGGGGGTATCAGGCAATATTGTTTTATTTGTGTCTAATAAAGACCCAAACTTTGAATTGTTAATCATATATTCTTTATATTCCTTTACAATTTGTGTTTCAATATCAATCATATATCCTCCAATCATAACGTTCCTAAATCTTTGGTTGCTTCATCAACCCAATATTCCGCAATCCAATCAAGCATTTTTTCTTCAACTTTCTTTTTTAATTGGTAGAAAATCATACGACCTTCAAAACCATTTGTCCAATGAACTACGTTATCATCATCACGATAATACCACCCTCGTTCACCATAGTTGTTTACATCATATTCCCAATCTTCTACTTCTTCTTTATGGGGAGTAAAGTTTAGACCAGTATAACCAATTCCATATTCTACGATTTTCGCTAAAGAAATAGTTAAATTAGGATAATTTGCTTTCTTTTCATCACTCATATTTTTTGAACTAACATCAACAATCGCATCATTATATATGATTATTACATCTTCACCAATTTCAAAATGATTTGATGACATATAATCACTTAAAAAGATATCATCGTCATTGTTAATTGTTGTTAGTGATTGCTCTTGTATTTTTACTAGAGCATCTAAACATTTATTTGCTATATATTTTTTAAATTTATAACTACTTATGTTTCTTTTTAGAGTTGATAAATCGCTACTAAGTTTTTTAAATCCATCTCTATCTAAATCATACCTATAAGTTTTCATTATTATTCTTTAGATTTCTCTTGAGCAAATAATGGTGCTTTCTTTTTTGGTTCAACTAACTTCCAACCCATATTTAAATAATCAGGTACTAAGTTAATTGGAACTTCTTTTTTAATTATTACACCATCTTCGTTCTTGATTTCCATTTCTTTCATAATACAATCTCCTTTCTTTAAACTAATTTCTTAAAATATAATCTTATTGCTACATTTTGATTTCTAATTGCATATATACGATAATCTGCATTTTCTCCATTTATTTCTTCATTTTCAGGAGTAGTATCAATATATACTAAATCAAACTCTTTAAATTTGTTTTTGTATTTTGCTTTTGGAATAACGGCAACAAGTAATCCCGTTTCGTTTTCTCCAAATTCTCTAATATCACTACCTTTATTTGAAGGTTGTACGTTGAAAATATAAGGTTCAGGCATATCATATTTTGTAATTTCGTTCTCATCATCATCAATTATTGATGGCAACTTTTTAGCAATATATATTTTACTTTTGTAATTAAATATTCTTTCGGTTTCATTATACATATAATTCACCTACTCTTCATTATTTTGAGGTTCTCTTGTTATTCTTGACCTATTAGGAATACCTGCTCTTGATATTAATTGGTTCATTAATGATAATGATAAACCATCACTTAGTCTTGTCCAAGAAAGACCATTTTCGGCATAACTTGTTATACCTTCTTTATCTGCTAAATTATATAATTCAACACAACATCTTATTTGCCAATTTTGATATTGAGTAGGCACTTCATAAGTAGAGAAATCTTCAAATGGAAATAATTTGCCTAATAATATCTCTTTACTATCTTCTAACAATGAATTTAACATATTTTCATAATTTTCTTGTGATATATGTATGTCTTCATCGTAAGGTATTCTTTTTTCCAACTCATTTAATTGAGTATCTTCTTCTTCTTCGTTAGTTATTTCTTCATCGACCATATTATTTCCTCCTATTTAACTACTTTTTACTAGTTTTCCCTTTTGCCTCTTGATGTACGTCTTTGTTTTCTTTTTTTTCTTCTTCAAGAGTTTCGACTTTTTGTTTTAGAGTTTGTATTTCTTCGTTTTCTTTTTTCTTTAACTTTGCCACTTCAATTGCATAGGCGACATTTAATCTTCGATAAACTTCTTCATAACTTGACGTACTTTTTCCTTTTGTTTCAATTTGTTCTTTATCGTCTATTATCATTTTTCCTTCATCGTCAAATTTAACTCGTAAAGCAACGTCGCCTTTTACTTTGTATGCTTTGCCTTCTTCAATTATAAACATATTAACCGTTTGAAATTAGACGACCAATATAAATGTTTTTAGGGTTATATACAATTGACCAATTTGAACTTGTTCCTAATTGAGCATCAGTAGGTGAAACAGGTAAATTTGCCATATAGAAACTAAATCCATAAGGGTGAATAGTTTCACGATAACGAGTATATAGTAAATCCGTACCACCTTTTAGAGCAGCATCACGAGCAAGTTCTGTTGGTTTTTCAACTGGTGCACTTGCGTGTCCTAAAGCACCTCTACCTAATACATAAGTTGTATATTCCATAGCATCAGTAGTTTGATTAACTGCGTGTGGAACTTCATCGCAAATTAGAACAATCATATTTCCACTACGTCCTACTTTAACGTCTGCTTCTTGACCTCTTGCATCATTGTATTTGAAGAACTCTAATACATTGAATTGAGATAATCTATTAGCAACTTGTGAGTGCATAATTGCTAAAGCATAATCATCAGCTGCATCGCCATTTGCTGCAACTGCTAAATCTCTTAGAGTAGTTAAATCAATTTTGTTAGCGTCTGTGATTGTTGAAGTTGCACTTGCAATATTCATTTTATGATTTTCCCAATCAGCATAATCGCCTGTTCCTGTAATTCCTAGAACTGCTTCAAGAATAGTAATAACTCTTGCTTGAACTTTTTTAGATTTCCATTTTTGTATTCTACGTAAGATATTTCCCATTGGGTCTGCAGTTGTAAAATCTTTAACGAAACTTACTGCTTCCCAACCTTTAGCACGTCCATATACTACACCATTTTGTACGCCACTTTCAGTGTCATCAGTTGTAATATTAGTTGCACCATCATAATTTAATTCATTACCTTCAATATCTTTGTAAAAAGGTAAAGCATAATAGTTTGAACCTTCACTAATTAAATTAGCAATCATACTATCTTCTTCCATAGCACCACTTTCTAATAATACTAGTGATGTTGGGTCTGGTTCGCTTGTATAAGCATTATTGAATAATTCTTCATCGTAATAAAACTTTAAAGCACTACTTATTTGTTTTGCCATTTTTTAAATCTCCTTTTCTTAATTAAACATTTTTTGATAAGCATCTCTATTATTGTCTTTCCACGCCTTTTGTTCGGTCAAGTTCATAGACAAAAACTTTTCTTTTGTCATAACATTGTCGCCTTGAGGGACGTTTGTTGGATTAGGTTTCACATTTAAATTTGCAATTTCTTCACGAGTTTTCTTTATTGCTAAATCCTTAACACTTTCTAATTTAGTTTTTAATAATGTAGCATTATTTATCGTAACGTTTTCATCATCGCTAACTAAACTACTAATTAAGTTATCGTCGACATCTAGCCCTGCAAGAATATCTTTTGCCTTTGCGGTATTATAAATCTTTCTAGCATTTGCAAGATTTCTTTCGATTTCCTCTTCTTTTTTAGCAATTTTTTCTTGTTCGCTTAGATTTGCTTCATTAATTTCGTTTAACTTTTTGTTTAACTCATCGTTAGAACCCTTTGTTGTTTCCAACTCGGTTTTTAACTTTTCGTTTTCTTTGTTTATACCGTGAAAAGTATTCAAAATATCTGTTACTTGTTCTTCGGTATAACCTTTTGCCAACAATTCTTCTCTTTTCATATATTCACTTTCCTCCTACACTAGTTTTACGGTCTAGCAACCAAGAGATTTTTTTGGGTCGCATAGTTGGAGTTGCACCAACCGAATACTCTTATTTGCGATTTAGGATAGTCAAGTTATTGTTCTTGACTATCTACTTGTTCTTTATTTTTTATTAAATTGTTTTGAGCATTTACTCTATCTTTATCACTTATTCGACTATCATTAGTAATATCTACATTTTCTTCTTCATTACCAAGATTACCTTGATTACTTTGATTTCTACTTGTTTGTTTTCCAAATAGTTTTTCTTGTTCTACACTAACACTATGAGGGTCATTGAATAGATTTACAATACTATTAGCAATTTCTCTTGGAATATCACAAGCATATAAGTTCATTAATCCTTGTGTCTTAGTTAATAAGTTATCTCTTTGGTCAATTTGTAGTTTGTTTTCAATATCGCTAACTTTTAACTTCCTAATGCCACTATCTTTGTCTTCTTTACATATTTTTAATATGATTTTTAACTTCTTCATATCGTGAAGTCTAATCATATTTTCATCACCAGTAGCACGAATACCTGCACTTGTAAATCCTTGTCCCGTTAATTTTGCTTTTCCCGTATCTCCATTTTGCATTTGACCATCATCACTTGCTTTTGGAATACCTAATATGCTATGTAAAGCATCTAATAACCTATTGTAATAAGATTGAGTATCACTTGCATTTAATCTTTGTTGTAATAAATCAACACTTGCTTGTTGACCATCACTAGAATTGATACATACAGCACCCATTTCTTTAATTTTGCTAATATCTTCATCATCAACGGCAACATTTTTAAATACCATTATGGCATTTACAAATTGTTCAATATCATCGGCATCTAAACTATCTACATAGTTGATACTATCAAATAAATCTTTACCAATCTCTACTAATGATACACGTCTAGGATTTAGATAACTTTCCACGATAATATGTTCATTGTATAAAAGCGGTTGTGGGTCTCCTACTCTTACTAATGTACCATTTTTGTTGTTATATGTTATTACTTTATTTCTTAAATAAACTTGATATTCTTCAAATTCATTTGGTTCGTATGTAATTTCCTTATTATCATTAACTTTTTCAATGTATTCAACCATAGGTGTATCTATATAAGCAAATAATTGCTCGTTACCTAATTGACTTGAATAAACGACTTCCGTATCTTCCGCAGGACAATTTATCATTTCAAATGGTGCTTCGTCTTCTTCGTAATCAACTTTTGTTGCTTTATTGTCTTTGTTAATATAAATAAAACCACGTCCACAAACTAAATCATCAAAGTAGTCGTTACCATCTTTAACGGTTTTTCCTTCATATCCTACATATCTATTTAATGTAGATATTTCTTCGCTTCCACTATCGTTACGTTGTACGTATTGAATTGGTCTACCTAACAAGTAGTTCTTTTTAAAATCTACAAATGCCCACGCCCAATTCTCAACCTTTTTGTTATTAATTTCTTCACGTGTTTGTTTAATCTTTTCTTTTATGTCTTGGTCGCCATAAACATAATCTTTTAAATATATGGTTTCTTCTCTATTCTTTTGATGAATAGTAGAACTTGTACTTAATATTTGTATTATTCTTTTGTCTTGTTCCTCTTGAGTTAAGTTAAGCAATTCATTTTCACTAATGTTTGCTAATATTGTGGTTCTACCATAAGTTTTCAATTACATCACCACCTTATCTTTATCAAATTCAAAATAACATATTTTTTTTAATTAGTCAATTATTATTTAAAATGGTCTTTTAATAGGAATTATCGAACCGCCCTTAAAAGCCCCTTCAACAAACACTTTTGATGCTAAGCATAAACTATCAGGTGCATCATCGTGTGGGTTTCTTCCACCTAAATTATATGTAGTAAAATCGTTCATAAATTTTGCCATTTGACTTTGACCTGGGAAAATATCTTTCGAAGGATAAACAAATCGTTTAATTATGTTGTAACTTTGGTCTGTTATTCTTATTTCTTTGTTCTCGTTGTTCCATTTTTCAACGATTTCACAATAAGTAACACCTAAATCTTTTAATATCTTTTCAAGATTTTGTTTTAATTCACTTGTAGCATTACTTTCGATTACTAATTTAATAATATGATGTTCAATTATCTTTTGAACTATATCATCATATAAATCTTTTGTTGCTCTTTGAGTATAAATACAATCTTTTAAGTAATACATAGCAAGATTATCTTCGTCAACTCGCCTAAATATCGGCATCGCAAAGAAATCTCGACCCGTTTTTCTTGTCGCATCTATTACGGCATAATGACCTTCATATTGTGATGCAGGTAGTTTTTCATAAGTTCTTAACCTATCATAAGAGAATACAAGACTTTCAGGGTCAACGGGACGTTGTTGGAAGTTTGTCTCGAATAGATACTCTGGCATCTTTGCTCTTTCTCTTTCGATTTCCTTAGTAGTTCTTAGTTCAGGACAACTTGATAATCCCGTGTCATAATCAAGTGCTGGAACTCTAATAATAGCAACCGTTTCTTCTTCATTAACCCAAGTATATTTATACTTAGAACTAGGTTTCATTTTATATGTTTTATTTAAATCCGTTATAACTTGCGAAATAAAATCGCCACTTGCCCATAATGTACCACTTATTACTACTTTTGATGGTTTATTTTGAACAAATCGCTTATTCCATACGGTTTGATACTTATTAAAATAGTATTCATTTAAAGATTGGTTCATCGCCTCTTTATAATCAGGGTATAAGTCATCAATATGTATTCTTTGACTTGCTCTTGAACCTACTACGTTGGAATTTACGGTACTTGCATAGTATGATGCTAACAATTTGCATTGTTTTAACTTCCACTCGGCATCGGTTTCCTTTAAAAAGAAGTCCTTGTCTTCTTTATCGTACTTTAAATTGGTAAAAACACTCCCAAATTCTTCGCTTTTTATCTCGGTACGTACCATATTACTTCCACCATTAACAACACGTTCATTTGAACATAATGATAGAACCGTGCCAGTGGGGTCAACACCAAAATTCCACGCCTCACTAACTTTTTCAGGGAAAGTTTTACCATAACCACTTGGCATACAAACAACTAAGGTTGTAAAGTTAGGATTTATGGCAATTTCCTCTAAATAATGGACATAACCCCTCATTATTTGATATCTAGGGGTGAAAAAGCGTTCTTTTAATGGAGTGTTCCACTCTCGATAGATAAAATAGTGCTCTAAACTCACTCTTGCTGCCATACGATAAGCATTAAAGATAATATTATCGTATTTTAACTTGTTTTCCTTATCAACCTTAATTAAATAGTTTAATAATGGGACAAACCTTAATTTACTAACTTTTCCTGCTTCAATTTGGTCTTTTTCATAGTAAACACTAATCATATCATTTAAATCTTGAACCATTTCATAGACCTTATTAAATGGTATTCTATCTTTTGGAGATATTTTAGTGCCATAATTCGCTTCTAAGATTTGAAAATACTTATCAATATACTCTTTATAGTTATCTTTCACTCGCTACCCCCATATTTTTTAATAAATTTAGCATACGCATCAATGTTTCCCTTGATTTTATCGCTATTTATCTCTTGTTTATAGGTAATATTTACTCTAGGTTGAACCTTTTCAACCATTTCATTTTGTGATTTTAACTTAAATAGGGTAGTTCTTTCCTTCAATTTACCCATTTGGGACATCGCTAAGTTATATTCTTCGATATCATTATAGATTTTCTCTACGATATTACGCATATTTTCATTAGAAGATACCTTTAAATCTTGAAATTGCTTTAATGTAAGACCTATCATTTTACAAAAAAGGGTTAAAGAAGAAGGAAAATCGCCTATTTCCTCGTTAACTTTTGTTAAAATGAACTCATAATATTGGTATAAAACCGCTAAATCGTTAGCATTATATGTAGGATTACTATCAATTGGCACTAATCTACCAAAGAATTTATTGCTTATAATGATAGGATTAACATCTACATAGGTACTAACGACATTTCCCCACTTATCTGTTAGAGTTTTCCTATGTTTTTCTACGTATTCCTCTATTAATTCATTTGCTTTTTCCTTTGTTTTCTCAATTTCATTTTTCATATTCACCTCTTTATCTTGAAAATATCATATTTGACAAAAATAATCAAACTTTTATATAATTTTTGGTATAAGGAGATAATATGATTATTGAAATACCAATAGAGGCAAGAACTAAAAAGAACTCACAAAGAATTGTTATGGTTCATAATAGACCTATAATAATGCCATCTGTTAAATTTAAGAAGTATGAAAAAGAGTGCAAACAATATATGCCTACATTAGATGCCCCAATTGACTACCCTATTAACCTTAAATGCTCTTATTATATGTCTACAAGGCGGAGAATTGACCTTGTAAACCTTCTTGAAGCAACAAACGATATATTAGTCAAATACAACGTATTAAGCGATGACAACTCGAATATAGTGGTTTCTCACGATGGTTCACGAGTATACTATGACAAAGAAAACCCTAGATGTATTATTGAAATAACAAAAAAAGAGGATTAAACTTCCTCTTTTTCTTTTACCATTTAAATTTATCTTTTAAATATTTTTCATCAAATTCTCTACCATTTACCATTTGTGTAAATATATCTATTGTATCTCTTAATAATTGGTAACAATGTATTTTTTGATAATCGTCAAATGTTTCATAGTAGTTATACATTATTTCACGATATATCTTACTTATTTCTTCAAATGACAAATTCATTTGTAATTCGTCTTGATATTTAACTATTTTATCTAAATCCATTTAATTCCTCTTTTTTAATTCTTCTAATATTTCATTTAATTTTTCATAAATATCGTTTATAGTGATTGGTTTTTGTATATCTAGTCTTACTACATTTGTGTTATCAATACTTGTAGTAATATTTGAACCTTCTAATGTAACATTAATTGTCTCTTCTTGTACTTCTTTTTCTACCTCTTCATAGTTATACGTAAGATTTGTAATAGAATTATTCGTTTTATCTCTATCTATATGGTAAAGAAACTTCTTATTTTGCGGATTTGGTAAGTTAAACGCTTGTGCTACTACTTTACTTACCATACAATACTTAGTTTTACCATTTTTATTTAATCCTATCTTTACGCAACCATCTGCCTTGTCTATTGTTGGTTTTAATGGTCTTCTTGTACCATCTAAATTAACTCTTCTAAGATTACCTAAGTTGCTTACTTCATAAAATCTTTCAAAATCCACTACATCTTTCCATATCTCTTTTGTTGCCCCTTTAGGATTTGCTTTTTCCTTTATTTCCTCGTTATCTATTCTATTTTTATCACTATATTCAATTTCTTTCTTTTTAAATAAATCTTTTAACATATTCACTCCTTCTTTCTTTAATCTTTATGGTCTTTCTTTAGTTCAGGAAAACCATTTCTTAAATATCTTGCGTAACAATTACGACATAATCCTTTTGCATAATGCTCTTCTTTACCACAATATTCGCATTTCTCTTCGTGTTTCCTAGTAGTTAATCCTAAAAAGTGCCCCATTTCTTTGTTTCGCTCTAATTTATAGCAACCACAACTCTTTATTTGTCCATCTAGTACGTATTCCGCTCTTACCTCTTTCTCGTTGCCACAATCACATTTACATTTATAGTAAAAAGCATAACAACCCTTATTACCATAATACCTCTTTACCACATCTAATATCTCTAGTCTATTAAACTTCTTCCCAATATTCTCTTTATGATTAATCGTCTTCCTATTCTTCCACATATTCCTTAAATCCTTCCTCTACCTTTTCTATTACCTCTTTAAAAAACTTATCCGCTGCTTTATCGCCATATTTCGTTTGTACCATACCTTTTAATGTCAATTCTATCCTCGCTAATGACTTCATTATCTCTACGACTTCACTCTTCGTCATTTCCCCAACCTTCTTCTTTGTATATCGGTTTTACTCTCGTTCCTCCATACCCAAATATGTTGTTCTCTATTAGAAATACATCATATCTCTTTTCATCACTTATGTCTTTCCCATTGTATACATCGTATATGCTACTGTACTTTCTCCCATTTTCGATGTAGTCTATCCCTACTACCTTCGTTTTGTACGTAACATCTTCCTCTCTATCGTATACACACATCTTGCTAAACTCTGCTACATACTTGATTTTGTTGTTCTTTCGTAATTTCATATTCCCTCTCCTTTCATTACGCCCTATACTATAACACCAATATATCCCTAAATACAACTTTTATACTAATTTCTTTGCATTATATTTCGTTTTTATATTATTTTATTGGATTTTATTATTGTTTATTTGTATTGCCCTTTTTCTTGAGTGTAAAAATTTTATTGAAATTATGACAGACAGTAACATACCGCTTTTCGTCGATTTTCTAGGGGGTTGGGGGTGGTTTACATAGATTTACTTTACATTTAATGTTTTAATGTTCGTTAATGATAAATTAATAGACATTGATTTTTACTTGTTTACACAATTTTACAAGTAAAGT
>RHMF01000043.1_pt1 | contig 41525 bp, 35 predicted proteins | sample 5365151 | NCBI WGS metagenome assembly RHMF01 (sample SAMN10266501, study PRJNA497801) | feces metagenome | isolation source: feces | host: Bos taurus | place: China: Prairie of Fairy Mountain | collected 2017-08-14 | reverse complement strand
GGTATTTTCGTAGATTTCGTAGATTTTGGACGGATTTGCGGCGAGTGTTTGCAGGAGTCGTGAATTTTATATAATTTTGCTGATTGGACAGAATGTATTTTAACGTTAACATAGACTAATTTACTGAAAATGATGAAGAAAATGCTAATTGCAACCGCTGTGGCGCTGACTCTGGGTCCGGCAGCCACCGCACAGCAGACGGTGAGCGGCGTGAACCGCGCCGACATGGACCTGAGTGTGAAACCAGGCGAAGATTTCTATGAGTATGCCGGCGGTGGCTGGATGAAGGCCAACCCCCTGAAGCCGGAGTACAGCAGCTTTGGCACGTTCAATGTGCTTGCCGAGGCCAACAACGAGCACCTGCGCGACATGTTCCAGGAATTGGGCCGCACCAACCATACGGCCGGTACGGTGGAGCAAAAGGTGGCCGACCTGTATAAGATGGCCATGGACAGCGACCGGCTGAACCGCGAGGGCGCGCAGCCCCTGCAGGGCGACCTGGCAGCCGTCAAGGCCTTCCAGCGGCAGGACCTTACCCCGTTCCTCGCCGGACAGCATCTGTGTCTGGGCAACCCGTTCTTCGGCATCGGAGTGGAGGCTGACCTGAAAAACAGCGACCACAACGTGATGTGGCTCAGCGCCGGCACCAGCCGTCTGCCCGACCGCGACTATTATCTGAAGACCGATCCCGAGAGCAAGAAGATACAGCAGGCCTACCGCGACTACCTGACCGACATGTTTGTGCTGGCCGGTTACAAGAAGGGCGCCGCCAAGAAAGCCGCTCAGACCATCTACAACATTGAGTACAAATTTGCCGAGGCCTCGATGGACCGCGCCGAGGCCCGCGACTATACCAAACTCTACAACATCCGCACCGTGGAGCAGCTCCAGAAGGATTATCCCGCCGTCAACTGGAAGCAGTATTTCATGCTCATGGGCGTGCCCAACGTGGACTGGGTGATTCTGACCGAGCCCAAGGTGATGGCCGTGGCCAACGACCTGATGCTCAACCTGAAGGAACAGGAAATCCGCGACTATGTGTCGGGTGAAATCATCACCGGTGGCAGCGGCTACCTGAGCGACGCCTTCGGCGACCGCGCCTTTGAATTCAGCAAGCTGCTCACCGGCCAGCAGCAGCGCAAGCCGCGCTGGAAACGCGCGCTGGGCATCCCCAACGGTTTGCTGGGCGAGGCCGTGGGCGAAATCTACGTGGCCAAATACTTTCCCCCCGAAAACAAGGCCAAGATGCTCAAACTCATCGGCAACCTGCGCAAAGCCCTGGCCACCCGCATCGCCAACCTGACCTGGATGAGCGACGAGACCAAAATCCAGGCGCTGGTCAAGCTCAACGCCTTCACCGTGAAGGTGGGTTATCCCGACAAGTGGCGCGACTACACCGGCCTGACCGTGAACCCCGAGTATTCGCTCTATGACAACATCAAGGGTGCCAGCCGCTATGAGACCCGCCGCAACCTGAACAAGTGGAACAAACCCGTGGACCGCGACGAGTGGGGCATGACGCCGCAAACGGTGAACGCCTACTACAACCCCACCACCAACGAGATTTGCTTCCCCGCCGCCATTCTGCAGCCGCCGTTCTTTGACGTGAACGCCGACGATGCCACCAATTACGGTGCCATCGGCGTTGTGATTGGCCACGAAATGACCCACGGATTCGACGACCAGGGCCGCACCTTTGACAAGGACGGCAACATGGCCGACTGGTGGACCGCCGAGGACGCCGAGAAATTCACCGCTTCGGCCGAGAAACTGGCAGGTCAGTTTGATAAGATAGAGTTGGCTCCCGGCCTGAACGCCAACGGCCACCTCACCCTGGGCGAGAACATCGCCGACCAAGGCGGGCTGCGCATCAGCTACGATGCCTTCCGCAGCACCCAGCAGTTTATCGACAACCAGCCCCTCGACGGCTTCACGCCCGCCCAGCGTTTCTACCTGAGCTATGGCCGCATCTGGGCTGAGAACCGCACCGACCAGGCTACGTTTATGCAAACCAAGGCCGACCCCCACTCGATAGGCCGTTACCGCGTGAACGCCACCCTGCGCAACATCGACACCTTCTTCGACGCTTTCGGCATCCACGAGGGTGACAAGATGTGGCTCGACCCCGCCGAGCGCGCCCTGGTGTGGTAATCGCCTTGCCAACGGATATTAAAAACGATGACTCACGGCCGCAGTGGCCGTGAGTCATCGTTATATATGGGGGTCAGGCGGCGGTTATGACCGGATGAAAGCCTGGGCGGTGGCGATGTCGGCGGCGTGGTCCACGTCCACTATTTTGTCGATGCTGTAGGCCTGCAGGCGCTGGCCGGCGGCCACCAGGGCGCGCTGGAAGTTGCGCATGCGCGACACGCCGCTGTCGATGCAATGGTTGAGCACGGGCAGGGCACGGCTGGTCATGGCATACACGCCGCCGCTCACGTAGTGTTCGCCGTCGGTGCGTTCATCGGTGAAAGCGGTGATGTTCATGTCGCGGTCGTTGTCCACCGCCACCCACAGCGGTTTCTCGTCGTCCACAAAGGGGGTGACGGCCCACAGTCCGTCGTGGTCGATGTCGGCCTCGAAGGCGTCGATGTAGCCGGCGAAATCCTGCTCGCGGAAGATGGTGTCTACTGTGGTGAGGCAGAATTTCCCCTGCGGGATGACCTTGCTCAGATGCCAGAAACTGTGCATCGAGCTGGGAGTGTTTTTCACCACCACGTGTAGCGGCACGGGCAGTTCCAGTTGGTCCAGCCACTGCCGCACTTCGGTCATGTGTTCGTTCACGATGATGCTGACGCTCTGGGCATTGCAGCGCAAAAAGATGTTGATGAGCCGTCCAATCATGGGCTCGCCGCACAATTCCACCAGCGGTTTAGGCTTGCTCACCCCTTCCTGGGCCAGCCGCGACCCTTCTCCGGCCGCGATGATAGCATAGTTCATTTCGTTTTATAATTCGGGTTCTTCGGTTTTAGTCAGGTCGAGCACCACGTTGTCTTTGCCGCGGTCCACATACAGTTTCTTCAGCGGATGGGCGTGCGCCTCATCATAGGTGCGGCGGTTGCGCAGCACATCGATGGCAAGATAGATGGCCGACCGCAACGACTGCTCGTTGGCCACCCCCTGACCGGCGATGTCATATGCCGTGCCGTGGGCGGGAGCGGTGCGCACCACCGGCAGCCCGGCTGTGAAGAGTGCGCCGTCGAGCATGGCCATCGCCTTGAAGGGCACGGCGCCTTGGTCATAGTGCATGGCCAGCACGGCGTCGAAGTGTTCCCATTTGCGCATGCCAAAGAAACTGTCGGCGGCAAACGGGCCGAAGCACAGGATGCCTTCGCCGTCCTGCGCAGCCTCCATGGCCGGTGTGATGATGTCGCGCTCGGTGGTGCCCATCAGGCCGTTCTCGCCAGTGTGCGGGTTGAGGGCGAGCACGGCGATGCGGGGCCGCTCAATCAGGAAGTCGCGCCGCAGTGTGGTGTCGAGGGTGCGTAACCGCTCTCCCAGCAGCTGTGGCGTGATGAGTTCGGGCACTTGGCTCAGCGGAACGTGATGAGTGACAAAAGCCACGCGCAGCGAGTCGTGGCACATCATCATCATGGCCTGCTCGCCGTCGCTGGCGGTGGCGCTTTGCAGATATTCGGTGTGGCCCGGGAAGTTGAACTGTGCGCTCTGGATGTTAGCCTTGTTGATGGGTCCGGTCACCAGCACATCGATGTCGCCTTCCTTCAGGTCGGCCACGGCGGCTTCCAGCGCCAGGAAGGCGGCGCGGCCAGCCTGCTTGTCGAGCTGGCCCGGTTCCACCTTGATTTCTTCGTTAACACATTCCACCAGGTTGGGCATGTTCTCTTTCACATAGGTGGCGTTGCGGGTGTAGTTCATCTGCACTGCGGGCATCTCCATGGCGCGGCGGTGCACGCCCAGGATTTTGCTCGACCCGTACACGATGGGCTGGCACAATTCACATATTTCGGGTGCCGCCAGTGCTTTCAGAATCACTTCAATACCTATTCCGTTGGTGTCCCCTTGGGTGATGCCAACGCGTATTTTCTTTTTATTTTTTTCGTCTGACATATTACTTGGAATCATTTTCGAACTGCAAAATTACGAAAAAAACAGAGAATCCGCCCCATAAATGGCTAAAACATTTGTCCCCCGCCGGTTGTAGCCGTGTTCCGATGCACGGGCGATGAACAACAAAAGTAAGAAGCCAGGACTGAAACAGCGGAAAAATCGTTATCTTTGCGGCATAACCGTAAATCGAATGCATCCTTTTTGATGCACGATTCAAAGATTTGGCACAATGGACATTACAGGTTTATTAGCGGGATTGCTCATCCCCTTTCTGGGAACCGTGCTCGGCTCGTGTCTCGTGTTTTTCATCAAGGACGAGATGAGCCGCCCGCTGCAGAAGATTCTGCTTGGGTTTGCCGCAGGTGTGATGGTGGCTGCATCGGTGTGGTCGCTGCTTATCCCCAGCATGGAGATGACCGGGGTGCAAGGGCCGGCAAGCGTGCTGCCCGCCACAGTGGGCTTCCTGGCGGGCATGGGTTTCCTCTTGCTCATCGACCACATCACGCCTCACCTGCACATGGGCAACGACCGCCCCGAAGGCCCCAAGTCGCATCTGTCGCGCACCACGATGCTCTCGTTGGCCGTCACCATCCACAATCTGCCGGAAGGCATGGCCGTGGGCGTGGTGCTGGCAGGCGCCATGCAGAGTGGCAGCGGCATCACTGTGGCGGCGGCTGTCGCCCTCTCGATGGGCATCGCCATCCAGAACATCCCCGAGGGGGCCATTATCTCCCTGCCCATGCGGGCCGAGGGCAACTCCAGCCGGCGTTCGTTTTTGATAGGCTCGCTGAGCGGTGTCGTTGAGCCGATAGGCGGCCTGCTGGTCATCCTGCTCGCCGGCGTGATGACACCGGTGTTGCCCTATATGCTGAGTTTTGCCGCCGGAGCCATGTTCTATGTGGTGATAGAGGAACTGATTCCTGAAACCGCCGAAGGCCCGCACAGCAACCTGGGCACCATCGGTTTTGCCGTGGGCTTCGTGCTGATGATGGTGATGGACGTGGTGCTGGGCTGAATCAGCGCTGCTATCTGCCGCAACCCCCGCAATGATAAAGATGGTGAAAAAAACGCTATCCCGTGAATGCGATTTGGCTGTTTCGCGGGAAAGTGTTACTTTTGCCGCTTGGAATTAAAAACGAAATTATGGCCGACATTAAAATTGCAGGCATTATGCGGGCGGGCGCTTATTCGCCCAACCACATCGGCAACGACACCGCCATCTTCAATGCGGTAGCCGACCAGTTGCGCAAGCGCGGCTGCCTGGTGAACGTGTACAGTGAAGACGAGTTTAACCGCAACGGGGTGAAGGAGGACATCGTGCTGAGCATGTGCCGTGAGTGGGATAGCATAACCCGGCTGCAGCAACTTGAGGACCGGGGCGCCCTGGTGATTAACTCGGGTTACGGCATCGAGAACTGCACCCGCGAGCGCATGACCCGCATCCTGCTGGGTAACGGCATCCCTTACCCCGAGAGTTTGATAGTGAACACCAACGAGAACGTAAAGCCCATGCTGGAGAAGGCAGGCTTTACCAGCTGCTGGATAAAGCGCGGCGACTTCCATGCCATGCACAAGGAAGACGTGAGTTATGTGCGTCATCCCGAAGAGGCTCAGGAGGTGCTGCAGGAGTATTTCTACCGCGGCATCCGCCGTGCTGTCATCAATGTGCATCTGGTGGGCGACCTGGTGAAGTTCTACGGCATACGCGGCTCGCAGTTCTTCTATTGGTTCTACCCCTTCGACAAAGGACACAGCAAATATGGCTGGGAAGAGGTGAACGGCCACTCGCAGGGGCTCGACTTCGACCTGCAGGGACTCAAAGACATTTGCCAGCGCGCCGCCGACGAACTGAATGTGGTGGTGTATGGCGGCGACTGCATCGTGGACCCCGACGGCACCGTGCGTATCATCGATTTCAACGACTGGCCCAGTTTCGCGCCGTGTCGCAACGAGGCCGCGCCTCACATCGCCAAGACCGTGCTGGCCATGGTGAAGGCCCGCGGTTGAGAAAATCGTACTTCACCTTATTTAAATATAAGAATTGTGGGACTGAGAGAAGAATACAAAGCATCGCTTAAGTCGATGGACACCGAGGAGCATATCGACCTGTGGTTTTACCGGCCGCTGGGTTTCGTGTGGGCGAAATTCTTTGCCAAAATCGGCGTTCCGCCCAATGTGGTGACCGTGCTGTCGATTATCCTGGGTGTGGCGGGCGGCATCTTGCTCTACTTCGGCGAGCCGGGCCAGCGCTGGATTAATTACGTGGGCATTTTCTTGATTATCTGGGCCAACACCTATGACAGCGCCGACGGCCAGTTGGCTCGCCTCACCAAGCAATACAGCCGCCTGGGCCGCATTCTGGACGGCGTGTCGGGCGACCTGTGGTTCATCGCCATTTATTTCGCGCTGGTGTTTCGAGAACTCGACAGCGGTGACTTCTGGCCCAACCACTTCTGGAGCGACCACTCCTGGATTATATGGACTCTGGCCATCCTGGCCGGCGCGTCCCACTCAGTGCAGGCCGCCATGGCCGATTACTACCGCCAGTTCCACCTGTATTTCCTTAAGGGGAAAGACGGCAGTGAACTCGACAGTGTGGCGCAGCTTAACGAGCAGTGGGAGCAAACCCCCTGGCAAGGCAACGCCTGGAACAAAATCACCATGTGGTTCTACCGCGGCTACACCCGCGAGCAAGAGGCGCTCACACCGCGCATGCAGGCTTTCCGCCGCGCCCTGCGCGACCGCTTCGGCGACGCGGAGCTGCCGCCGGATCTGCGCGAGCGGTTCCGTCTGCGCAGCCTGCCGCTGATGAAATACACCAACACCCTTTCCTTCAACACGCGCATCATCGCCATGTTCATCGCGGTGATTATCAATATGCCGTGGGTGTACTTTGTGTTTGAAATCGTGGTGCTCAACGCACTGCTGCTTTATATGATACTGCGGCATGAAAGCATTTGCCGCAAAACACACCGCGAGGTGGCCGGAGACAGAGCATGATTAAGGGCGTGATTTTTGATTATGGTGGCACCCTCGACAGCCGAGGCGTGCACTGGAGCGAGGTGCTGTGGCAAGGCTGGCGGCAGGCCGGCGTGCCGGTGAACAAAGACGTGTTCCGCATCGCCTACGTGGAAGGAGAGCGCGCCCTGGCCCGTGAGCGGGTGATTCTGCCTCAGGACAATTTCCTGCAACTTCTGCGTAAAAAAGTGCCCATCGAACTGGCGGCGGTGCCGGTCGAGACGTTGGGCAACCCCTCGCCCGGGCAGTTGCGCGAGTGGGCTGAGTCGGTGGCCGCCTACTGCTACGATGCGGCGCGTGCGTGCATTGAGGAAGCACGCCCGGTGCTCCAGGCATTGAGCGAGCGCTTCCCGCTGATGGTGGTGAGCAACTTCTACGGCAACATCGACGAGGTGTTGCGCGATTTCGGCATCCGCCATTTTTTCAAGGGAATCATCGAGAGCTCGGTGGTGGGTATCCGCAAGCCCAATCCCACGCTGTTCCGGCTGGGTGTGGACGCGCTGGAACTGCCAGCCGAGCAAGTGCTGGTTGTAGGCGACAGTCTGCGCAAGGACATCGAGCCGGCCGAGCAGCTGGGTTGCCAGGTGATGTGGCTCAAGGGCAAGGGATGGACCGCCGACGAAGACGCGCTGACCCACCCGCATCAAATCGACCGCATTTCCCAAGTGCTTGACATTCTGCAGTGATATGACCCGACCACTCAAGTGGCTGGAACATTGAAAATTCGGCTGATTTTGTGGCAATAAACCGCCGTGCGTCTTTAAGACATATTAACAATATCATAGGATTGGTCGATACAATTAACAGAAATTGGCTAAATTGGGCAAAATATAACCTTTGATAACCAAATTAGGTCGTTATATTTTTTTGCATATCAGAAAAAGGCTGTAATTTAGCGCCGTTTTTCCGCAAACAACAAAATTATAGAAAACAACATTATTAAACGTATAAAAAATTATGGCAAAATCCAACGTTAAGCCCGCTACCGGCAAGTTAGGTATTATGGTGGTAGGTCTGGGTGCAGTGAGCACGACATTCATCACCGGTGTTTTGATGACCCGCAAGGGCCTGGCCAAGCCCATTGGCTCAATGACCCAATACGACAAAATCCGCGTGGGACGTGGAAAGGATAAAAAGTATCTGCACTACAATGAAATCGTATCGCTGCCCGATTTGAAGGACATCGAATTCGCCGCCTGGGATGTGTTCCCCGTGAATGCTTACGAAAGCGCCATCAACGCCGAAGTGCTCAAGCCTCAGGACATTGAGCCGGTGAAAGACGAGCTCAAGAAAATCGTGCCCATGAAGGCCGCTTTCGACAAGAACTACGCCAAGCGTCTGGACGGCGACAACGTGAAGACCTGCAAGAACCGTTGGGACATGATGGAGCAAGTGCGCGAGGATATCCGCAACTTCAAGAAGACCAGCGGCGTGGATCGCGTGGTGGTGCTGTGGGCCGCTTCCACCGAAATCTATGTGGAGCCCGACATGAAGTATCACAGCACGCTGGCCACGCTGGAGAAGGCCATGAAGGACGATGTGAAGGAAGAAATCGCTCCCTCGATGTGCTATGCCTATGCCGCCCTGCAGGAGGATTGCCCGTTCATTATGGGCGCCCCCAACACCACGGTAGACATCCCCGCCATGTGGGAACTCGCCGAGCAGAAGCAAGTGCCCATCGCCGGCAAGGACTTCAAGACCGGCCAAACGCTGGTGAAGAGCGGTTTCGCCCCCATCATCGGCACCCGTATGCTGGGTCTGAACGGCTGGTTCAGCACCAACATTCTGGGCAACCGCGACGGCCTCGTGCTTGACGAGCCCGCCAACTTCCGCACCAAGGAGGTGAGCAAGCTGTCCACGCTGGAGTCGATTCTCGAAGCCGACAAGCAGCCTGACCTCTACAGCAACTACTACCACAAAGTGCGCATCAACTACTATCCTCCCCGCAACGACAACAAGGAGGGATGGGACAACATCGATATCTTTGGCTGGATGGGTTACCCCATGCAGATTAAGATTAACTTCCTGTGCCGCGACAGCATTCTGGCCGCACCGTTGTGCCTCGACCTGTGTCTGCTCATGGACCTTGCCCACCGTGCCGGCCGCTACGGCACCCAGCGCTTCCTGAGCTTCTTCCTCAAGAGCCCGATGCACGACTACACCCAAAACGAGGTGCCCGTCAACCATCTGTTCCAGCAGTACATCATGCTCAAGAACGCCATCCGCGAGATGGGCGGCTACGAGCCTGACCAGGAGATTGATTGATGCGCGATGGCATCAATGACCCATAAAACGGCGGGATTGACCCCGCCGTTTTTTTTTATTCAATTTAAAGGACGGCGCAAAAAGAAAAACTGCCCATATGCTTGTGTATTCCAATGAATAGCTATAAATTTGCAGATTGAATATTTAGGCAAAAATCAGGACCCACCAAATTTCGCAAGATATGAAACAGATAGTAAAAGAAGACACACAGGCGGTCAGTGAGGAAAAGAAAAAGAAAAAAGCACAGTCCCGTGTTTCGTTACGCGCCTTTTTCATGGCGTGTGCCCGCAATTGGTATTGGTTTGTGATTTCCACCATTGCCTGCCTGTGCATCGCGTTTCTTTACAGCAAATCCCAGCAGCAGCGCTATGTGTCTAACTCCCTGATTCTGATTCAGACCAAGGATAGCAACCAAGGCACACAATCGCAGGCCTTCAGCGACCTGGGTATCAACACGGGCATGAACTATCTGCCCAACGAGCAAATCAAGTTGCGTTCGTCTAAGTTGATGGAAACGGTGGTCAATACGCTTGGCCTTAATGTGCAGTACTACGGCCATGTGTTCCTGCGCGATGTGAACATCTATAAGAACACCCCCGTCATTGTCACTCCGTTGAGTGCCGTCACCAGTCCCTACACCATCACCATAGTTCCCAAAGGCGGTGAGGAATTGGAATTCAAACTCAACAACGAGAATTGGAAGAAGGCACGTTTCGGCAGCAAGGTGAGCACTTCCTGCGGCCCTATCGCGCTGACCAAATCGCCTAAATATAACGAAGACTTCAAAGATTTCAAGGTGATTGTGCGCGTTACCACGCCCAACGCCATGGCACGCAGCCTGGTGAACACCCTGTCGGTTGATTTGGCCGATAAGGCGGGTGACGTGATGCGGCTCACGTTCAACGGTGAGAACAAAGAACTCTGCAACGATGTGCTCAACACGCTGGTGGTGGTATATAACCAAGACGCCATCAACGACAAGAACGCGGTGGCCCGCAGCACCGAAGCCTTTATCGCCGACCGTGTGGAGTCGCTCTCGAAGGACCTGAGCGGAGTGGATTCACGTGTGGCCCAGCTCAAGACCACCGCCACCAACAACGCCATGTATGCCGACCCCACCACCAGCCTGCAATATACCGACGCTTCGTCGGACGCTAATCTGCAGGTGAACCTGGCTACTCAGGTGCGTGACTATGTGGGCAGCATGCCCATAGGTGAAATCATTCCGTCAAACACCGGCATAGCCAACACCGGTATAGAGGGCCAGATCTCCCAGTATAACGAGGCGGCTATGCGCTACCAGAAACTCAGCGCCACCAGTAGCCCCGAAAACCCCGTGATGAAAGAACTCTCGGCCTCGCTTAAGGCTATGAAATCTTCTATCATGAACGGTCTGAACAACTACATAGGCAGCCTGCGGGTGAAGTCGGGCCAAGCAAGGGGCCGCGCTTCGCGCGCCACCGGCGGCATGGCGGCTGTGCCCTCGCATGAAAAAGCCATCACCGAGGTGACCCGCCAACAGAAGATCAAGGAAGAACTTTATCTGTACCTGCTCAACAAACGCGAGGAGAACGCCCTGCAGCTGGCCATCACCGAGCCCAACGCCAAGGTGATAGAAAACGCTTTGGCCACCGGCCCCGTGTCGCCCATCCCGTCGCGTATCATGCTCATCGGTTTGCTGCTGGGTATCCTCATTCCCGGCTTGATACTGTATGGTGTTTTCTGGTACTACAGCATGGACAACACCGTGCACACCCGCTACGATGTGGAGGAGATGTGCGACTTGCCTATCCTGGGAGAGTTGCCCGCCAAAAACAAGACACAGGTGGAGGAGGTGGTGGTGACCGAAACGGGCCACGACCGCATGACCGAGGCCTTCCGCATCGTGCGTAACAATATTGACTTCGTTACCGAAGAGAAGAACGGAGAGGGTGTGGTCATCCAGTTCACCTCCACGATGAGTGGTGAGGGTAAGAGCTTCGTGGCTGTCAACATGGCCCTCACATGCGCTTATGGCGGCAAGCGGGTGATTGTGGTCGACCTTGACTTGCGCAAAGGTAGATTCTCCGAATACGTGGGCATGAGCGACACCATGCACGGCGTGAGCGCATACCTGAGCGATAATGTGAAGGATATCGACACCATCATCCACCGCGGCACCCTGCATCCCAATCTGGACATCATCAGTGTGGGTGCCATTCCGCCGAACCCAACCAATCTGCTGATGTCGAAACGTTTCAAGGAGATGATAGAAACGCTCAAGCAGAACTATGACTACGTGTTCCTCGACACCGTGCCCTTTGGTATCATCGCCGATGCGGCCATCGTCAACCGTTGCACCGACCTCACTATCTACGTAGTGCGCGAGGGCAAAATCGACAAGAACTATCTCACCGAGATTGAACAGATGTCGAATGAGGACAAGGTGAGGAACCTGACCATTCTCGTCAATGACATCAAAGTTAACAAAAAGCGCTATGGCTACTACGGCTACTATGGCAACTACGGCTACGGTTACGGCTATGGTTACGGCTACGGTTACGGCTATGGAAACTATGGTTACTATAGCGACGATAAGAAGGACAAGAAAGGCAAGAGGGATAAGAAAAACAAGAAGAAATAAACTTATCTCTACACCCTGTTTGCAAAACACCGAGTGTGGCAACGGCGTTTGACGCTGCGTTGCCACACTCAGTGTTTTTGGTCTTGTGTTTCCAGGAGCTTTGCTTTCCTGATATAATCTTGTGGTTACCGGATGGCGGCGATGACGGCGTTGGCGTCGGTGATGTTGACCATGCCGTCGTTGTTCACATCGGCACGGGTCAGGGTAGCGGTGTCGGCGCTCCTTTCACCGTTGAGGATGATGGCCACCACGGCGTTGGCATCGGCAACGCTCACTATTCCGTCGCCATTCACATCGCCCGGGCTGTAGTCGTTGGGCGAGGTTACGCGGCACAGCCGGCATTGCAACACCACATTGGTGGTGCCGTACGGCGGCCCGCCCATGTAGCCGTTGGAAAGAATGATGGAGGATGGGCCGCGCCAGGTGCTGTCGGCCACCACAGTGCAGTAGGCCACCGCACCCATGGCCGGCGAGAAGGGCGTGAGTGTGCGTGAAAGCGCCCACATTTGATAGGTTCGCCGTGTGCTGTCGGGCAGGTTGGTGGTGATGTTGACGTTGCCCCGGTTAGGCTCGGTGGCGCGGAAATAGCGGGCGTTCTGATAAGGCACCAGGTCAAGGCCGTGGGGCATGGTAACGTCCACTTGCGCGCTGATGTAGGTGGAATCTGCGTCCAGGTCGAGGTGGATGGGCACTTCCAGCGTGTCGCCCGCCCCGATGGTGAAAGACGGGATGTAAATGACATTGGCTGTTGCCACCGAGTCGGTGGGTGTGGCCTGCGATGTAAGGCAGCATGCCAGTAGCAGGCCCGTCAGGAAATGGGCGGCGTATCTCATGTTGATGGGGTGGTGGATGAATGAAAAGCCGTGGCGCACGGGTGTGCGCTACGGCTTTTACATGTTATGAAAAATTTTTGGATTATTTCAGCACCTTGTGAGCACTGGTCTCACCATTGCTGTAGGTAACAACCTCGATGTTAACGCCCTCGAAGGGAACATCGCTCTCAATACCAGCCATGTTGTAGTACTTGGTGCTTACGATCTGCTGATCGGCCAGGTTCTCGGCCACGTCGGTAGCGTCATAGAGCTTAACCTCGGTGCGCTTGTCATACACGGTGTTACCGTCCAGATAGCCCTCGAAGAAACTCTCGGGGCTCTCAATGAGGCTCAGCGAGGTGTTGGCGATGAACATGCTGCCGATGGTCTTACCGTCGCCGGTGGGAGTGTCTTGGGCATTGTTCTTCAGACGGATGAAGCAAACCGAACCAGCATCGGGGCCGAGCAGGGGAGTGGTGTTGTAGTTGGGGCCGCTCAAGTGCTGGCCACCGGCACCACAGAACACCACCACCTGATAGTTGTTGTACTCAACACCATCAATGGTTATGTTCTCCTTTTGCGACAGGCTGCATGCGTGGTCGTAACCCTCGGTGGTAACGCAACGGTCACCCTTGAAGGCGGCTTTCACAGCCTCGAACTGGGTGGGGACATACACATTGAACTGCAAAGAAGAATAAGTGATTTCTTTGTAGGGGAACTCTTCGAAGTCAGAGTTCATGAATTTGGCTGACTTGGCGAGCAGTTCAGCGGTCTGCCAAGTGGGGTCGGCCAGAATGTGGCTGTCGTCCATCCAGAAGTAAACCAATTGAGGAGTGCCGCCCTTGAACGACACCTTGTTGTCCTGTACGTTGCCGTTAGCGTCGAGCACATCGGCGTTCTCAGCGGTTTGGCGAACGAAGATGTGGTCACCGTTGGGCACCCACAGAGCCGGGTTGGTGGTTTCGAACTGGTCGTAAGATGCACCCTCTTCCTGTGCGAAAGAGCACAGACTAACGGCTGCAAAACCTAAAAGGAGTAAACTTTTAATCTTCATAATCTTGAAAAGTTTAAATTGTTAATAATGTTATAAGTTTTGTTTTCTTTTATATAGTGTTCGTTTGTTCATAATGTCGGTTGTGAATTTGATAACCGATTCTGGGTGTCCAAATATCACAAACATCTAAAAATGAGATGGTTATGTCGATTTAACGGCATTTCCTTCTCTTTTCAGAGTACAATATTACTAACTTTTTCATTACTGACAAAATATTTTTTGGGAAAAATTGAAATTTTAACTTTTTAACGTTTTTTTGTTTTGCAGCTTGGCAGGGCGCTTACGGTGGTCAGTAGAAGACGAGCAGGGTGCGGTAGGACATGACGTTGCCCAGAGAGGCGCACAGGTAGAACAGCGTGCCCGAAGGCACTTGGCCGATGACGAACGAAGCGCGGTAGCCGTTGTCCGCGCTGGGCGGCAGCCCGCTGGCTAGAATCTGCTCGGATGTGGCGGTGTAGCTCTGGGCGTGCCATTGGCAGGCTGCGGCGTTGAACCCGTAGCGGTTGATAGGAAGATTGTCGCTGCCTGTCACGGTGGCCGTGACGGTGTCGCCGGGCGCCACCGTATAGGTGTCGTAGCCGCCCACCCAGGCGCCGTTTTGCCACAGGGCCACTTTCCAGCATCGGTTGTACAGCTCCAGCCTTGCCTCTCCGTGGTTATCGGTGGCGATGACGGCGGCCGTTGTGTCGCTCCGAGTGTTGGCAAAGGTGACGAGACCGTTGTCGTCCACAGTGAGCACCCGGGGGGTGGTGCTACGCCAGTTTACGGTACCTCGGGCGTGCAGGGCGGTGAGTTGCAGGGTCTGTCCCGCATAGGCCTCGGTGGCGGGGGCTGAGATGGAGAGGGGTGGCGTGGCGCTGCCGCCGGTGTCGGCGGCGGTGGTGTCGGGCGGACGTACGGTGTCGGGCGGGGTCACTCGCCCGGAGTCGGTGGTGTCGGTGTGCACGCCGGTGGTGTCGGAGCCAGGGCGTGAATGTCCGTGTTCCGATGGCTCATCGTGGCTGCAGCCCAGGGCAGTGGCGAGTAGCAGGGTGAAGAGGACGGGCAGCAGTTTTCTCATGGGTGGCGTGTCGGGTTTTGTGCGGCGGCTTTGCGGAACCGTTTGTACCAATTGCTGACCAGTCGCTGTAGCAATGGTGGCACGGGGCGCGGGTAGCGTGGACGCCGCATAGGCGTGAGTGGTTGGCGGGGTGTTTTCATGGCTTCGGTTGGCTGTTGGCCTGCGGCTCTGGCTCGCGGTAGAGCGGCAGGGTGTAGGATATTGAAACGGCTACCCCCAACGATTTCTTGCGGAGGCCGTAGCCAGGGATGAACCAGGGTCTCGACTGTTCATTCTTGCCGTAACTGAACACCCCTTGGTAGCGAATCATCCATCCCATGCTCAGGCGGTGACATAGTTTCACCTTGAGTCCTGCGCCGGCTTCGCCCCACAGGGCATGGCTTTTCTGGCCGGTGATGCTGAGTGTGGTGTGCTCGTTCCAATAGGAGTTGTTGTAGGTCACATCGGTGATATCGTAGTTGAACGAGGAATAACCCAGCCGCAAACCCAGCAGTAACTGGTAGTCAGGCGATTTCTTGAAGAGGAAGTTGTAGTTGGCGCCTACTTTGAAATAAAGCGACGTTTTGCCCTTGTAGGTGAAATTCATGTCATCGGGCGTGGATTTTGCCCAGCCAAGCCCCAGGGTGGCCACTGGCTGCAGCCGGTTCCACATGTTGAGCGTGGCGCTCACGTCGGCACTGGCATAGTCCTGTCCGAAGGCCATGAGCACCGGCTCGATGAAATTAAGGCTGAAGGACACGTCGGTGAGCGTGGGGTAGTGGTGGTAGATTTTGCTGAGCGAGTCTTTGCGCAGCTGCGCCAGGGCTTGCGCGGAGTCTCCCAGCAGATAGCGCTGAATCACCTCTTCCTTGGTGCCCTTGGGCGGGGTGAGTGTGCGATTGGTGGCGGGACGCACGGGAGTGACCTTGCGTTGGTCGTCGGTTTGCTGTGCGGCCAGTGTGAGCGCCAGGGCGGAGAACAGAACGATGCTGACTAAGCGTTTCATTGCTTCACGAAGATTTTGATGGATACCTGCACGGCGTTGGTGATGAGAGGGGAGGTCAGCGTCACCGAGTCGATGCCGTGTGTGGTGTGGTCCAGTGAAGTAATCTCAAAGTTGTACATCGCGCCGCACTCCTCACTGTGGAAGTAGGGGATGGCGCGGTAGGCCAGCGACAAGGTGTCGGTCACCAGCGTCGAGGATCCGGTGTCGGACACATAGTGGGAAATCGCATACTGTGTGGCGTTGACGGTGGCTCGCAGCGGCAGATACAACTGTGAGAGCGACTGATTGTCCACCAGCAGGCTGTCGCCCGGCGCGTCAATACCCCGCACGGTGAGATAACCCAACGTGACGGGCGTGGTGGCATCTCCATCGGCGTAGAAAGCCGCCAGCGGCAGGCTGCTGCCGTTGTCGTTGCAGGTGCCGTCGTCGCAGGCGGTGAGCAGCGCCGCGGCAACCAGGGCTATGATGGCAAGGCGTTTCACTGCAGTTCCTCGGCTATTTCGTAGTGGTTGCGGTCGGGGGCGTGGCGGGTGATGAGTTCGCCCAGAAAGCCCGTGAGAAACAGTTGCGTGCCCAGTATCATCGTGGTGAGCGCGATGTAGAAGTAGGGCGAGTTGGTCACCAGAGGATAACTGGAGCCGTCGATGATGTGGTAGAGTTTCACGCCACCCACGATGAGAACGGCCACGAAGCCCAGCAGGAACATCAGGCTGCCCAGCAGGCCGAAGAAATGCATCGGCTTCACGCCGAACTTGGTTTGGAACCACAGCGTGAGCAAATCCAGATAGCCGTTTACGAACCGGTCGAGACCGAACTTCGACGAGCCGTATTTGCGGGCCCGATGGTGCACCACTTTCTCGCCGATTTTGGTAAAACCGGCCGCTTTGGCCAGATAGGGCACGTAGCGGTGCATGTCGCCGTACACCTCGATGTGTTTCACCACCTCGTTGCGGTAAGCCTTCAGCCCGCAGTTGAAGTCGTGCAGGTTGTGGATGCCGCTCACGCGCCGTGCGGTGGCGTTGAAAAGTTTGGTGGGGATGGTTTTGCTGAGCGGGTCGTAGCGTTTTTTCTTCCAGCCGCTCACCAGGTCGTAGCCCTCCTGCGTAATCATGCGGTACAGCTCGGGAATCTCGTCGGGGCTGTCCTGCAGGTCGGCGTCCATGGTAATCACCACGTCGCCCTGGGCGCGGGAAAAGCCGGTGTTGAGCGCCGGCGACTTGCCGTAGTTGCGTCGGAAACTCACGCCCTTCATGGCGGGGTTTTCCTCGTGCAGCCGGTTGATGACCTGCCAGGAGTTGTCGAGACTGCCGTCGTTGATGAAGAGCACTTCGTAACTGAAGTTGTTTTCCTGCATCACGCGCGTAATCCATGCCGCCAGTTCAGGCAGCGATTCCGCTTCGTTATAGAGTGGTACGATTACTGAAATATCCATATATGTTAAAAATATTGTGTGTCAATGTGTGGGAGGAATTTGCCGTTGCGCGATGAGCGCCGTCAGGGCGCTGGTTACGCAACCGCCCGCCGCGGTGAACCAGAACATGGAGAACACCACGTCCTTGAGCTGAGGCAGCATCTTCTGCTCTACGGCGAGTTGCAGGGTCTCTACTATCGCTCCGCTCGACTTTATTTCGGGCACAGCCTGATAGGTTTCGATGACGTGCTGCGCCCACTCATAGCAGAAGGCGGGCCGCGCGAAGTACAGCAGCAGGTACACCAGCAGGCTCGCCACCAGGGCGCCCAGCAGTGTGATGATGTTGCCCATCATCCACAGTGCGGCATACTGCGTGAAGCCGTTGTCTTCCACAAACTTGCGTCGCTGGTAACGGTAAATCACCACGGGTGTGGCCAGCGCGAGCAGCATGAACACGAACCCCAGAATGTCCACCCTGTCGGCGTAGATGAAGCACACGGCGGCCACCGTAAGGTAGAGGCCGAATGGGATTCCCCACTCGGCGGCACGCTGGAATATGCTCTTGCCAATGTTGTCCATATCGGTTGTAACCTGCAAAGTTAATGCTTTTTGCCTAATAACGGCACTGCTTGCGCCGTTTTTTTCAAAACATGCGCCGAAATCATGCGAAATGACGGGTCGGGCGGCCAAATAATTAAAATGACATCAAATTTTTCTTTCCGTCGAGAGTGAGAGTCGGTGGCGCCTTCGCATACAAAGAGACGCATTGCTGAATGTGAAAAAAACACGCCGGCTTGTGGGCCGGCGTGCTGTTGGGTGATTATTTCATATCGGGATTGTCGGGAGTGTTCTGCGGAGTCGACGACCATCCTCCTTGTTGCGGCGGTTGTTGCTGGGGTGGCATCTGCTGCGGCGGTTGCTGGTCGAATCCCTGCTGCGGCATCTGCGGCTGCTGCGGCATCTGCGGCTGCTGCGGGAACTGTTGCTGCGGCATTTGCGGCTGCTGCGGGAACTGTTGCTGCGGCATCTGGGGCTGCTGCGGGAACTGTTGCTGCGGCATCTGTTGCTGTGGCATCTGTGGCTGCTGCGGAACGGGTGCGGGTTGCATCTGCGGCTGTTGCGTGGCTTGTTTCTTCTTGCCTCTTACCACCAGCCAGGCGATGAGTGCGCCGGCCACTACCAGAAGTCCGATTCCAAGCAGAGGACGGTAGAATATCCAGCCCACGGCGATGACAATGAGCGACCAGGCGATACCCAGAATCCAGCACACGGTGCTTACGCCGAAGTTCATGATGCTGGCCAGGAAGGGCACCACCTTGAGCAATGTGGTGAGGATTTGGAAAATCATCTTCAGGCCACCCACCACCATGAGCACGCCCACGATGCGCAGAATCCACTTAAACAGGTTGTTGGTTTCTTTTTCGCCCTGGAACATCTCATCAGCGCTTTTTTTGCCGTTCACCACGGGGCTGTAGAGTGTGTTGCCGTGCTTGCCTACGTATTCGGTGAAGGAACCGCCCTGGGGTACGGCGAGCATAGAGATGTCGCACTTGGGGTCAACCTTAAAGAAAGTCACCCTGACGTCGCCCACCTGGGGATTGTTTGCATCAGAGCCATAGTAGGCCGTGTTGCCGTTGACCACGGTGTATTGTTTGGACTGCGTGGCGTCGGGTGTGGTTGCCTGCATCTTCTTGGCCGCTGCGATGTCGGCTGCCAGTTCCTCTTGCGTGGCGGTGTCTCCGGGGTTGGCGGCCGCCATGGCTGCGCTGTCGGTGGTATCGACCGGAGCGGCGGCTTGTTTCGCTTCCTCTTCATGCCCCTTGAAGGCGGCGGGCGAGGTGGAACCTATCATCTTGATGAACGCTTCGGGCAGCGTGTAGGCGCCGTATTTCACGTTCTGGGCATACTGCACATTGTCGTCTACGGTGGCGCGCACGGCGTTCACGCCCCGGTATTGTGGGTCGTGGAAGTCGCTGGAGTTGACGGGTTCGTTCACCCACTTGCGGCTATATGTATAGGTGGTGACGATTTCTTCACCGCCGCCCAACTTGTCGCGGCGTTGCTCGTGCTTCTGCTCCACATATTGATAGTATTCCGCTTTGCGCTCCAGACGCATGTAATTGCCCGATACATCGGGAAACAGGTCGTCGGTGAGCATGTCGTCGGTAGCGGCGGTGCCGGAGCTGTGTGTGAGTTTACCTTCGGCCGCGGCGTTGATTGTGTTCACGTCGCCCAGTTCCATATACTCTTTTTCGGCCTGTTCAATGGTTTGAACCATTTTTACGGTGCGCCCTTCGTTCCAGAAGAGAAGGCAGGTGCCGGCAATGAAGAGGAGGAAACCCATGGGGATTCCTGTGAGTGAATTTTTCAGGCGGGACCCATAGCCCACGGTTCTTGTTTCGGTGTAAGCCATAATGATTTGTTTTGTAGATGAATAATAGTGTTCAAGTTTTTGTGCCGGCCCAAAGATACTGATTTTTTTTACACATTGTGAGGAAAAAGGCAAAAAAAGTGAAAAAAAATAAGAATCCCGGTGCTTCACATCATGCCCTCTTACATTCCACAATATGTAGAAATCATGAATGAATCCGTTGAGAATCATGAACTTGTCCTTGCGGTAAAATGGAAACGGTGATTAATGAAAAAATAAATCTCCTACTCACTTTTTGGCGTGAAAAACAAAAAAAAGTGTAAAAGAATTTATAAAAAGGTGATAATTTAGAAAAATTTTACTAATTTTGTGACTTGTTAATCATTCCTGTTGCCATGTACGAGAATGCACGAGAGCAATCGCACGGGTGGTGGAGCAGATGGTTCCACCTGTATTACGACGGGTTCCGCAGCATGACGGTGGGTCGCACGCTGTGGGCCATCATCTTGCTGAAACTGGTGGTGTTTTTTGTGGTGCTGCGCATGATATTTTTCCCTGATTTCCTGAGCAGTAAGAGCGACACCGACGAGGGCAAGGCCGAGTATGTGCGCGAGCAACTCACGCAGCGTGGCCGGTGACCGCAGAGCAGAAACCTAAAAATTGTATATGATATGAACGAATTAGTGAATATAGTGGACTGGTCGCGGGCGCAGTTTGCGCTCACGGCGATTTATCACTGGCTGTTTGTGCCGCTCACGCTGGGTCTGGGCATCATTATCGCCGTAATGGAGACGATATACTACAAGACCCGTGAGCAGAAGTGGCTGGCCACCACGCGGTTCTGGATGACACTCTTTGGCGTGAATTTCGCCATCGGTGTGGCCACGGGCCTGATACTGGAGTTTGAGTTCGGCACCAATTGGTCGAACTACAGTTGGTTTGTGGGCGACATCTTCGGCGCTCCGCTGGCGGTGGAGGGCATCCTGGCCTTTTTCATGGAATCGACCTTCATCGCCGTGATGTTCTTTGGGTGGAACAAGGTGAGCCCCCGTTTCCACCTGGCCGCCACGTGGCTCACGGCGTTGGGTGCGTCGCTGTCGGCGCTGTGGATACTTGTGGCCAATGCGTGGATGCAGTATCCGGCAGGCTGCGAGTTCAACCCCGCCACCATGCGTAACGAGATGACGAGTTTTGCCGCTGTGGCGCTGTCGCCCATGGCGATGGCCAAGGTGTTCCATACGGTGATGAGCGCCTGGGCGCTGGGCGGCGTGTTTGTTGTGGGTGTGACCGGCTGGATGCTGCTCAAGGGCCGCAACAAGGCGCATTGCCTGCGCAGCCTCAAAGTGGGCGCCTGGGTGGGCGTGATAGGCATCGTGGCCACCATGGTGACGGGCGACAGCAGCGCTGTGGCCGTTGCGCGGCACCAGCCCATGAAACTCGCCGCCATGGAGGGGCTGTTCCGCGGCAATTCGCCGCAGTCGATAGTGGCTTTCGGCATCCTCAACCCCGCCAAGCAGGTGGGTAACGATGAGAATCCTTATCTGTTTGACATCTCCCTCCCTTACGGCCTTTCGTTTTTGGCCACCCACGACTTCAACGCTTTCGTGCCAGGCATAGAGGACATTATCGACGGCGTGAGTTATGACGCGCAGGGCAACCAGGTGAATACCGTGTCCTACGCCGAGCGCATGCAGCGGGGCAAGGCCGTGCAGGAGCGGCTGATGCAGTTCCATGCCGCCCACCGCGCCGGCAACAGCACGGTGGTCGACAGCCTGAAATCAGCCATCAACGCCGACTTCCATTACTTCGGCTACGGTTATCTGGACAGCCCACAAGAGGCCGTGCCCAACGTGCCTCTTACGTTCTACACTTTCCACTTTATGGTCACCGTGGGGGGCTACCTGCTCGTGTTCCTGATTGTGGTGCTGCTTCTGGTCTACAAGCCGCAGTGGGTGCGCCGTTCCTCATGGCGCAAGTGGGGCTACCGGCTGGCCATCCTCACGATTCCGCTCACCTACCTGTGCAGTGCCAGCGGCTGGATTGTGGCCGAGGTGGGCCGCCAGCCGTGGACCATCCAGGACCTGATGCCCAACAAGGTGGCTATCAGTGACCTGAGCGTTACCAGCGTACAAACCACCTTCTGGATATTCGCCGTGCTGTTCACCGTGCTGCTTATCGCCGACGTGAGCATCCTGTGCCGGCAGATTTCCAAAAAATCGCTCACCGATTTAGAAACCGCACAATGACAGAAAGGAGACTTTGAGATATGGACTCATATTATTTGTTACAGAACTACTGGTGGCTGATCATATCGGTGCTGGGCGCCCTGTTGGTGTTCCTGCTCATGGTGCAAGGCGGTCAGTCGATGCTCGTGCATTACGGCGACCCCGGTCAGCGCGGTCTGCTCATCAACAGCATGGGCCGCAAGTGGGAAATCACCTACACCACCCTGGTGACCTTTGGCGGCGGCTTCTTCGCCTCGTTCCCCCTCTTCTACAGCACCAGTTTCGGCGGCGCCTACTGGCTGTGGATGTTCATCCTGCTCAGTTTTGTGGTGCAGGCCGTGAGTTATGAATACCGCTCCAAACACGGCAATGTGTATGGCTCGCGCTTCTACGACGTGCTGCTGCTCGTCAACGGCGTGGTGGGCCCGGTGCTGCTGGGCGTGGCGGTGGCCACGATGTTCTTCGGTGCCGAGTTCACCGTCACCAAGACCAATATCCTCAATGTGGAGGCCAGCGCCATCTCCACCTGGGCGCCTACCCACGGCCTGGAGGCCATCGCCAACTGGAAAAACCTGCTCTTCGGCGTGATGGTGTTCTTCCTGGCACGCACCCTGGCTTCGCTTTACTTCATCAACAATATCGACGATGATGACGTGCGCGCCAGTCAGCGACGCCTGCTGTGGGTGAACGCCGGTGTGTTTGTGGTGCTGTTCCTGGCCACGATGGCCGTGATACTCACCTCGTCGGGCGTGGCCTACGATGACAACGGCAACATGCAGACCGAACGCTATAAGTATCTGCACAACTACCTGCAGATGTGGTGGGTGCTCGTTATCCTCGTCTTCGGCGTGGCTCTGGTGCTCGCCGGCATCGTGCGCACGCTGCTGCGCAAGGACTACATCCAGGGCATCTGGCCTGTGGGACTGGGAGCTTTTCTGGTGGTGCTCACCCTGTTTTGGGTGATGGGTTATAACAACACCGCTTATTATCCCTCGCTGGTTGACGTGCAGAGTTCGCTCACCCTGCGCAACAGTTCGTCGAGCCGCTTCACCCTTATCGTGATGAGCGTGGTGTCGCTGCTGGTGCCCTTCGTGCTGGCCTATATCGCCTACTGCTGGCACAAGATGGACACCCCCAAACTCACCCGCGGCGAACTCGACCATACCGGTCACAAATACTGAGGCCCCCGGTAGCAGAAAGGTGATTTTTTGATTCCCGGGCGACGGGAACGGTTTTTTCATGTGATTTCACGATTGGGCAGCAGAGTGGCCGAAGCTTCGGCCTGCCCAGGGTAACCTGTGCCCTCACTGTGGCCTATTGATAACCATAACGAGGTGGTTCTCAATCCCCTGAACCCCAACCCGGTGCTTAAGCAACCGAAGACTCCATATCCCTTTCATTTGCCTTTCTGCTGCCGGTTTCCCCGTGGATTGAGAAACAAGGTTTGAAAGAAAAATGAAGAAAAAGCATCGACATCCCAAAAATAAAAATTGCGGTGAAGATGGTGTGGATTCGATAAATTTGTTTACCTTTGCTATTTTAAAGGATAGGAGGCATGGAGTTCCGCACCACCATAAAGACCCGTGAGCATCCGGGACTGCTGCAACACAGCGACACTGTGTTGCTGCTGGGGTCGTGTTTCAGCGACAACGTGGGAGCCAAGATGCGCGCGGCGATGATGCGCGCCGAGGTGAACCCCGTGGGCACGCTCTACAACCCCATGAGCATCGCCGACACGGTGCGCCGCCTGCTGGCGTGCGAGCCGGTGGCCGGCATGGACTTGTTTCAGCAGGGTGGTGTGTGGAACAGTTTCGCTTTCCACTCTCGCTATTCGCTGCCCGACAAGGACGCCACGCTGCAGTTGATGAACCGCCGTGTGGAGCAGGGCCACGAGTGGTTGCTGCACTGTCGCCTGCTGGTGGTCACGCTGGGTTCGGCCATGGTGTACCGTCACCGCGACAGCGGCCGAGTGGTGGCCAACTGCCACAAGGTGCCGCAGCATGAATTTGAACGCACGATGGCACCGGCGGCCGATATGTCGCGCGAACTGCTGGCCATGTGCCGTGCTGTGCACGAGGCCAATCCGCAGGCCCACATCCTCTTCACGGTGAGCCCTATCCGCCACATCGCCGACGGGTTGGAGGTGAATTCCCTGAGCAAGGCGCGGCTGCGTGTGGCCGTGGACGATGTGGTGAGTGCGTGCGCCGGCTGGACGGGATATTTTCCCGCCTTTGAACTGGTGAACGACGACCTGCGCGACTACCGCTTCTATGCGCCCGACATGGTGCATCCCAGCGAAGTGGCGGTGGAGTACATCTGGCAGACTTTCCAGGCCACCTATCTGGATGACCGCAGTGCCCAGGCCGTGGCGCGGTGCGAGCGCGTGAGCAAGCGGTTGCAGCACCGTCCCATCACCGCGGGCGGCGAGGCGCAGAAGCGTTTTCTGGCCGATACCCGCCACGTGGTGCGCAATTTGGTGAAGGAGTATCCCTACCTGCAGTCGCATCCCGATATTGTCAACTTCCTAGACCCGACGTCATGAAATATACCATCAGCGAAATCATCAGCATAATCGGTTGCTCCGACGACAGCCGCATTACCAATGCCGACACCACGGTGAGCCAGTTGCTCACCGATTCCCGTTCGCTCAACTTCGCGGGCGACACCCTGTTCTTCGCTCTAAAAACCCACAACAACGATGGCCATTACTACATCACCGACCTGTTTGAGCGCGGTGTGCGTAACTTTGTGGTAGAGCGCGACTACGTGCCCGAGGCCGCCTGCTATGACGCCAACTTCCTGGCGGTGGACAGCCCGCTCGACGCTTTGCAGACCCTGGCCACCTACCACCGCCGCCGTTTCCGTGACATCCCCGTGGTGGGCATTACCGGCAGCCGTGGCAAGACGTCGGTCAAGGAATGGCTCTACCAACTCATGCGCGATGACTACAACATCGTGCGCTCGCCCCGCAGCTACAACTCACAGATAGGTGTGCCGCTGTCGCTTTGGGACATTGACGAGAACACCTCGATGGCCATCATCGAGGCGGGTATCAGCACTACCGGCGAGATGGCCAACCTGCAGGCCATGATACGTCCCACCATAGGCGTCATCACCAACGTGGGAAGCGAACACAACGACGGATTCGCCTCGATGGAGCAGAAGGCCCAGGAAAAAGCCCGCATCCTCTATAGTTGCGACTGCATCGTCTATAACGCCGACGACCCGCTGGTGTCGCACACCATCGAACCCATCGTGGAGAGCGATGTGGCGCAGGTGATAGCCTGGTCGCGCCAGGACGCCCGCTGCCCGCTGTATGTGGGCAGTGTGGAGCGTCGTTCCGACAGCACCACCCTGCATTACAACTACCAGGGCAAGCCCGGCGTGTTCACCATCCCCTTCACCAGCGAGCGCGACATTGAAAACACCATCACCTGCCTGGCCGTGATGCTGCATCTGGGCGTGAAACCCGCCGACATAGCGCAACGCATGCGCCGGCTCGCCCCCACGGGCACGCGGCTCAACGTGCTGGAGGGCGTGAACAACTGCACGCTCATAGTAGATGGCTACACCAGCGACTACAACTCGCTCACCCCGGCCCTCGACTTCATGATGCGCCGCACCGGTCCGCGCAACACCACAGTGATACTGAGCGACCTGGTGCCGGAGGTGTACCGTGACGATGAACTCTATATCCGCGTGAGTGAACTGCTGCGCAACAAGCAGGTGACGCGCCTGTTCGGCATCGGCCCCGATATGTGCCGCTACGGCCGCTATTTCAAGGATGTGGAGTCACGGTTTTTTGAAACCACCGACGACTTCCTGCAGCACATGGCGCAGGGAGATTTTGAGAACGAGACCGTGCTTGTGAAGGGTACGCCCGACTTCGAATTCAACCTCGTGACCGACATGCTGGAGGCCAAACAGCACGGGACTGTGGAGGAAATCGACCTCAATGCCCTGGCCCACAACTATAAGTATCTGAAATCACTGCTCAGGTCCAGCACCAAGACGGTGGCTATGGTGAAGGCATCGGGCTACGGCACGGGCAGTTACGAGATAGCCAAGACCCTGCAGGACCGCGGCTGCGATTATCTGGCCGTGGCTGTACAGGACGAGGGCGTGGACCTGCGCAAAGCGGCCATCACCATGCCCATCATCGTGCTTAATCCCAGCAGGGTGAATTACAAATCACTGTTCACCTATCACCTTGAACCCGAGGTGTATGACCTGGCGATGTGCCGCCAACTCGTGAAGGAAGGCGCCAAGTATGGCGTGAGCCAGTTTCCTGTGCACATCAAAATCGACACCGGCATGCACCGCCTGGGCTTTACCCGCGAACAACTGCCCGACCTCATTGCCCTGCTGCAGGACCAGGATATAGTCACCCCGGCCTCGATGTTCAGCCACCTGAGTGTGGCCGATGACCCGGCACAGGACGACTACACACAGCAGCAGTTTGACTACTTCGACGACTGCTGTGAGTTGCTGCAGTCATCCTTCAGCCACCACATTCTGCGCCATATCCTCAACACGAGCGGCATCGTGCGCTTCCCCAAGCATCAGTACGACATGGTGCGCATGGGTATAGGCCTGTACGGCATCCGCACGGTGGACGACGGCAGCGAAGACGCCCTGACGCCGGTGGCGTGCCTGCGGTCGGTCATCATCAGCATCCATGAGTGGCCCGCCGGCACCACCGTGGGCTACGGCCGCCACGGCCGCCTCACGCGCCCGTCGCGCATTGCCACGGTGACGATAGGCTATGCCGACGGCTTTGACCGTCACTTCGGCAACGGCCGCATCGGTCTGTGGGTGAACGGCACATTGTGCCCCACGGTGGGCAATGTGTGTATGGACGCGGTGATGATCGACGTGACCGACGCCGAATGCCAACTGGGCGATACGGTGGAGATATTCGGTTCACATCAGCCCATCGAGGTGCTGAGCCAGGCCCGCGACACCATCCCCTACGAAATCCTCACCAGCGTTTCGCCCCGCGTGAAGCGCGTGTACTACCGTGAATAATCCTGTAATGGCAAAAAGATGAAAAAGACATTGCTATCAATCATGCTTATGACGGCCTGTGTGGCCAGCGCCCTGGGTTGGGACCTAGAGAGCGGCGGTGTGTACTATAACTTCACCGAAGACGACCAGGTGGCCGTGGCGCCCGCTTGGCACAATGGCGTCAGTCTGTATGAAGGCACGCTGATTCTGCCCGAGCAGGTGTACTGCGACGGCCGCAATTACCGAGTCACCGCCATTGCCGACAGCGCTTTCTGGCGGAGTGCCGTCACCGAGGTGCAGATACCTAACAGCATCACATGGATAGGCCGTGGCGCCATGGCAGAGACCCCGCAACTCACCAGCGTGACCCTGCCCCTGAACCTTACCGCCGTCACCCGCGGCATGCTGGCCGGGTCGGCGGTGGCGAATGTGGCGGTGCCCGAGGGCGTGACGGTGGTTGACGACGGCGCTTTTGCCGGCTGCACGCAGTTGCACACCGTGATACTGCCCAGCACCATCCGTTGGATAGGTAACCGTGCCTTCAGCGAGTGCTATAATCTGTTTGAAATCTATTGCGCCGCTCCGATGCCTCCCATGACGGGTCAGGACGAGCCCTTCGGCACCTATGGCGTGGTGGATATGATAGTGCCCGACCACCGCACCGCCGCCCGCTATGACGACGATGCGCTGTGGGGCGACGGCAACGTGTTCTCGCTGTGGGTGGACGAAGGCCTCGTGCACACTCCCGACATCACCGCCGAGGATCTTGGAGGCAGTTGGGTGAGCCTGAAACTGGGCGACAACATGGGATATAAAATCTATGGCAGCGACGGCTATCTGCGTGCTGTCACCTGCGCCGACCGTTATTATCTGCCTGTGCTTGCCCACGATGAGGAATACCTGATAGTGCCCACCAATGCCATCAGCGACGATGAGGACGGCGAATTGGCCTACACCGTGAGTCCCGCCGCCCCTGTTCCCCCCGCCGAGGATGAACTGACGATAGAACTACCGCATCCCTACATACACCAGCAAGACGGATACATCTACATTGACGGTGACAACTACGGCGGCTGGACGCGCATCTACGATGTGTACGGCAACCTGTGGTATGAGCGCCCGTCGGTGTGCGGCAATATCTACGGTCTGCCCCGCGGCAGAATTTACCTGGTGTGTGTGAACGACTATGTGAAAAAAATAGTGCTGTGACCGACGACGAACGATATATGCGCATGGCGCTTGATGAGGCCCGCAAGGCGTTGGAGCGCGACGAGGTGCCCATCGGTGCCGTCATCGTGAGCCGGGGGCGTGTGATAGCGCGCGGCCACAACCTCACCGAGACACTCACCGACGTGACCGCCCACGCCGAGATGCAGGCTATCACCGCTGCCGCTAACCACTTGGGCGGCAAGTACCTGACCGACTGCACGCTTTATGTGACCGTGGAGCCGTGCCTGATGTGCGCCGGCGCGCTGGGCTGGAGCCAGATTACCCGCGTTGTCTATGGCGCCGACGACCCCAAGCGCGGTTATCACACCTATTGCCCGCAGCCTTTCCACAAGAAGACGACGGTCACCGGCGGTGTGATGGCCGGGGAATGTGCGCAGTTGATGAAGGATTTTTTTAAAGAGAAGCGTTGAGCCATGCCAAAGGACAAGCAGAAATTCTGGTTGAATTTGCTCACAGGCATCGGGCTGCTGACAGCGGCGGCACTCATAGCCTACTACATCATCGCCGGGTCCGGATCAGCCCCTGCCGTGCCCTCGTCCGACGACACGGTGACCGTGGCCCCCGCCGCGGCGCCACCGGTGGAGGAAACGCAAACCGTTCCGCTCGACACCGTGGCGGTGCATAGCGATAAGATGGGGCGTGACATCAAGAATCTGGTGGTGGTGCCCGCCCAATACCTTGATAAGTCGCAGCCGGCGGCCTGTTATCCTGTGCTGGTGCTGCTGCACGGTGCCGACGGCAGTTATGTGGACTGGAGCCAGCGGGTGGACCTGAAGCAAATTGCCACGCGTCACGGTGTCATCATCGTGTGCCCCGATGCCGACGACAGTTGGTACTTTGACTCGCCGGTGAACCCCCGTTCACAATATGAAACCTACCTAAGCCAGGAACTCATCCACTACATTGATTGTCATTACCGCACTTACCGCTCGCCTTGCATGCGTGCCATCACGGGCCTGAGCATGGGTGGCCATGGCGCGCTGTGGACGGCGTTGCGCCATCCCGACGTGTATTGGTCATGCGGCAGCATGAGCGGCGGGGTGAACATTGTTTCGGTGCCCGACCGTTTCGGGCTGGACAAGGTGCTGGGCAAATTCGCCCAAAACAAAGAGTCATGGCAGTCGCACTCGGTGATGAGCCTGGTGCCCACGCTCAAGCCCGGCCAGAACATCATCATCGACGACGGCGACCGCGATTTCTTTTATGATGATAATCTCGCACTGCACCGAGCCCTGCTCAAGCAAGGCATCCCTCATAACTTCAGCATCCGCCCCGGCCGCCACGCCTGGAAGTACTGGGTGGAGTCGTTGGGGCTGCATCTTAAATTCTTTGACGAGGCTTTTGCCCAGGGCCGCAAGGTCATGAACGGCGGCAAACCCGACCAACGTGCCGTTCTGGCCACCGTGAAGCAAACCATGCAGCTGCGAGACACCACGGCTGATGCGGCGCCAGCCACGACCACGACCAAGACAACAAACCAACCAACCGATACCATACAGAAATGAAGACTTTGACCAAAACCCTGCTGGCAGCCGTCCTGCTGTGGACGGCCCTGAACGTCAGCGCCCAGCGCATCGACACCGTTACCGTGATGAGCGACAAGATGGGCCGTGAAATCACCAATCTGGTGATTCTGCCTGTGCAATATTTCGAGAATGACTCGGTGACACTGCCCACCGTGTATCTGCTGCACGGCGCCGACGGCAGTTATGTGGACTGGCAGGAACATGTGGACCTGCGCCCGCTGGCCAGCCGCTACGGCTTCATCATCGTGTGCCCCGACGGGCAAGACAGTTGGTATTTCGACTCGCCCATCGACCCCAAATTCCAGTTTGAGACCTATGTGGGCAAGGAATTGGTGAACTATATCGACAGCCACTACCGCACCTGCGACAATCCCGCCATGCGTGCCATCACGGGTCTGAGCATGGGCGGCCACGGCGCGCTGTGGATAGGCTTCCGCCACCCCGATGTGTTCGGCAACTGCGGCAGCATGAGCGGCGGTGTGGACATTAGCAAGTTTCCCGACCGCTGGAGCATACAGAAGCGCCTGGGTGTGTTTAGCAAGAACAAGCAGCGCTGGATTGACCACAGTGTCATCAGTCTGGTTCCCACGCTCAAACCGGGCCAGAACATCATCATCGACGACGGAGCCAGCGACTTCTTCTATGCTGTCAACATGGCCCTGCACAAGGCTTTGCGCGACCATGATATTCCCCATGAATTTGAAATCCGCCCCGGCAAGCACAGTTGGAAGTATTGGGTAAAGAGCCTGCCCAACCACCTGCGTTATTTCCGTCAGGCCATAGGCCGCGAAATGCCACACGACACCCTTAAAATAGAATAACCGACATGACCGCTACTATTACCGCAATGCCACGCCCGCGCCTGCTTATCATCTACACGGGCGGCACCATCGGCATGATAGAGAATCCCGCCACCGGCTCGCTGCAACCGTTTGACTTTTCTCACCTTATCGATAACGTGCCCAAAATCAAGAAACTCGACTACGACATCGACAATATCCAGTTTGATACACCCATCGACAGCAGCAACATCAATCCTTCGCATTGGAGCCAGATAGCCGGCTATGTGGAAGAGAATTACGACCGCTACGACGGCTTTGTGGTGCTGCATGGCACCGACACCATGGCCTACACCGCCTCGGCGTTGAGTTTCATGCTTGAAAATCTGCACAAACCCGTCATCATCACCGGCTCGCAACTGCCCATCGGCGAGGTGCGCACCGACGGTGAGGAAAACCTCATCACCGCCCTGCAGGTGGCGGCCGCCCGCAACCGGCGCGGCGAGGCCGTGGTGCAGGAAGTGGCCATCCTGTTTGAGCACTCGCTGTGGCGCGGCAACCGCAGCACCAAGATGAGCGCCGACAATTTTAACGCCTTTTGCAGCAACAATTACCCGCGGCTGGCCGAAATAGGACTGGGCATCGAGTTTGACGAGGACGCCCTGTATCGTTCCCCCAGCCAGCGTCCGCTCAAGGTGCGCCACTCCATGGATCCTAACGTGATGTTCCTTGAACTCAATCCCGGCATGACCGAGCACACGCTGCGGCATCTGCTTAACACACCGCTCATCAAGGGCATCGTGCTCAAGACCTATGGCGCCGGCAACAGCCCCAGCGAGCCGTGGTTCACCGACCTGATTAAAGACGCCACCCGTCGCGGCATCGTCATCGTGAACGTGACGCAATGTGTGAACGGCGGCGTGAACAACACCCTGTACGAGACTGGCAACTCACTCACTGCCGCGGGTGCTATCAGCGGCCACGACCTCACCAGCGAAGCCGCTATCACCAAACTCATGTATCTGTTCGGCATGGGTCTGGGCAGCGACTCGGTGAAGAAGTACATGGAGTGCAGCCTGTGCGGCGAGGTGACGCTATGATGACTTTGCAATCAAATCACACCCTTTGTGGCAACTTAAACGAAGAATGAAATGAAGAAATCAATGTTACTGATACTGGCGGTGGTGCTGTTTGCTCTCGCACTGCCCGCTTGTCGGCAGGGCAAGAGCGACCGCGTGGGTGCGGGCGACGACTCGGTCATCACCGAGGCGCGGCTGCTGCGCATGGACCGCCAGGCAGGCTACACGCTGGTGACCGTGCTCGACCCCTGGCAGGAAGGACGCGTGCTGCAACGCTATGTGCTGGTGCCGCGCGACTCCATGTTGCCGGCCCGTCTGCCCGAGGGCACGTTGGTGCGCACGCCGGTGCGTAACGCACTGGTTTACTCGGCGGTGCAGGTGAGTCTGCTGAGCGAGATAGGGGCGTTTGACGCCGTGCACGGAGTGACCGATTCGCGGTGGTTCACCGACTCGGCCACGGTGGCGCGCATCGCCAGCGGCGACATCGTGGACTGCGGCAGTTCTGAGAACCCCACCGTGGAGAAGGTGATAGCGATGCAGCCCGATGCCGTTCTGCTCTCGCCCTACCAGGACGCCAACTACGGCCAGATTACCAAACTGGGCGTCCCCATCATAGAATGCGCCGATTACATGGAATATACGCCGCTGGGCCGCGCCGAGTGGGTGAAATTCTACGGCGAACTGGTGGGGTGCCGCGCGCAGGCCGACAGCCTGTATGCCGCTGTGGCCGACAGTTACAATGAGGTGAAAAAACTCACTTCCTCGGCCCGCACCAAACCCACCATAGTGACCGAAATGGTGATTAGCAACGTGTGGAACATCCCCGGCGGCAAGAGTTACATGGCGCGCATCATGGCCGATGCCGGCGGTACCTACCTTTGGGCCGACGACGACCACACAGGCTCGCTGAGTTATGATTTCAACCGCGTGCTGGAGCGGGCGCATAAGGCCGACTTCTGGCTCATTAAATGGACGGGTATCAATACGCTGGCCGATTTGAAGGCCGCCTACGCACTCAACAGCGAGATGGACGCCTACCGGCAGAAACACGTGTATGTGTGCGACACCGACCGCTCGCGTTTTTTCGAGGTGGTGCCCTACCACCCCGACGTGCTGTTGCGTGAGTTCGCCGCCGTTATGCATCCCGACTTGCTGCCCGGCTATCAACTCCGCCTGTACCGCCATCTGGACCAATGACAACGTCTGCCGCCATATCCCGCCGCTATGCGCTCACCGTCGTTGCGCTCACCGTCGCACTGTTTGTGCTGGCGGCCGGATGCCTGCTGTTCGGCTCGGTCGACATCGATGCGCGCTCGGTGGTGGATATCCTGCTGGGCCACGGCAGTGAAAACAAGGCCTGGAAGGTGATTGTGCTGCAGTCGCGGCTTCCCATGATTGCCACGGCGGCGCTGGCGGGTGCCGCGCTGTCGGTGTCGGGTTTGCTGCTGCAGACCACCTTCAACAACCCCTTGGCGGGACCCTCTATACTCGGTGTGTCGTCGGGTGCCGGGCTCGGTGTGGCCATCGTGATGCTGGCCATGGGCGGCTCCCTGGGCGGCCTGCTGGGTAACTCGGTGGGCGGTTATGTGGCCACCCTCGTGGGTGCCGTTCTGGGCGCCGGCGCCGTGCTGGCCGTGCTCATGGCCATGGCCACGGTGGTGCGCAGCAGCACCATGCTCCTCATCGTGGGTATTTTGGTGAGTTATCTCACCAGCAGCGTGGTGTCGTTGCTCAACTCGGTGGCCAGTGAGGAAGGCGTGCACAGTTACGTCACCTGGGGCTTCGGCAGTTTCTCGGGCGTGTCGCTTGCGCAACTGCCGGTGTATGCCGCCATTGTCATCACCGCGCTCATCGCTTCGGTGCTGATGGTGAAACCCCTCAATGCGTTGCTGCTGGGCACGCGCTATGCCGAGAATCTGGGCGTGAACGTGCACCGCACCCGCAACGTGCTGTTGCTCATCACGGGCGTGCTCACCGCTGTGGTGACCGCCTTTTGCGGCCCCATAGGCTTCGTTGGGCTTGTGGTGCCGCACATCGCGCGCTTGTCGCTGGGCACGAGCAACCACACGCGCCTCCTGCCAGCCACCATGCTGGCCGGTGCCGACATAGCCCTGTTGTGTTCTTTGCTCAGCGTGGCGAGTGCGCACGGCGTCATCCCCATCAACGCCATCACGCCAGTCATAGGTGTGCCTATCATCCTTTACGTCATTATCAACCGACGCCGCATCCAATATTTCAATTAACCATGGCAATACTCAATACAAATAATTTATCGGTCGGCTATCGACAGGGAAAACAGACGGTGGCTTTGCTGCGGAATCTAAACCTGCAATTGGAACAGGGACGCCTGGTGGCGCTGCTGGGACAGAACGGCGCCGGCAAATCCACGCTGCTGCGCGCGTTGTCGTGTTCCACCCCCCCCCTGGAGGGACAAATCTTCATCAACGGCCAAGACGTGAAACAGTTACCGCAGCGGCAATTGTCGCGTCTTATCGGCCTCGTGGCCACCGATCGCATCCAGGCCGGCGCCCTCACGGTGACCGAACTGGTGGCGTTGGGCCGCCAGCCCCACACGGGTTTTCTGGGTCGCCTGAGTGCGAGCGACCATGAACTGGTGGCGCAGGCCATGGCCGATGCCGGCATCGCCCACAAGGCAGATAGCTATGTGGCGCAGTTGAGCGACGGCGAGCGGCAAAAGGTGATGATTGCCAAGGCCCTGGCGCAGCAAACGCCCATCATCATGCTTGACGAGCCCACCGCTTTCCTCGATGTGGCCAGCCGCATTGAGACGATGCACCTGCTACGCGACCTGGCCCATGAGCGCGATAAGGCCGTGCTGCTGTCGAGCCACGACGTGTCTCAGTCGCTGCTGCTGGCCGACGACGTGTGGCTTATCACCAACGAGCGCCGGGTGCTGGCCGGTAGGCCGCGCCAACTCATCGATGACGGTGCCATGAACCATGTGTTCAGCAATCCGCGCATCACTTTCAGTGCCGACATCCTTGACTACCAACTCGCCGAACGCTGACACCTAACAGCACTTCTCCCCTGGAAAAAGATACATCAAGAGGTCGATTTTTGCCGCTTTCGGTCATTTTAGTGGGAAAAGTGAATGTTTTTTCCGAAAAAAATGAAACTTATTGAAAAATGACTTACCTTTGCATAGCGATTCTTAACAAAAAGTTAAACCCTTTAATTTAGTGTAAGAGTTATGAAAAAGATTTGTATGGTTTTAATGGCCGCCATCCTTCCTATGATGGCCTGGTCACAGAGATTCCACGAGGGTGCTCTCACCCTGCAACCCAAGGCTGGTATTATAGCCTCCAACATGTGGGGCGACGATGCTGACTTCTACTGCATCGCAGGCCTCATGACCGGTGTGGAAATGGAGTATGGTCTCACTGATATGCTTGGCCTGTCGGGTGGCTTGCAGTTCAACATGCTGGGAGCCTGCAGTGACATAAATGATGACACTTGGCGTCTCAACTACATCAGCATGCCCATGCTGTTCAATGTACACTTAGCGCAGGGCCGTTTGGCGCTCAAGAGCGGTATAGAACCTGCCGCCAACGTTTTCTCAAAGGTGGAAGGTGTGAAAGTGAAGAGAACCCGGGACTTCGACATGATGGTGCCCATGGGCGTTAGTTACACTTTTGACAACGGTCTGACCCTCGATGCCCGCTATCGCATGGGCTTCCTCAAAGTGCTGAAACACTCCGATGTTTACAATATGGATTTTTCGTTCACGCTGGGCTATAAATTCAGCCTGCGGTAAATGCGTGCAATGACACACAAAAACGGCCCCGCCTTCAATTTCGGCGACGGCCGTTTTTTCGTCTATCTTCGCTTGTGGCTATAGTTTAGTAATCTTTACCTTGCAGGGGTTGAACTTGGTGCCGCGGGGCACCAGCAGGTCGATGCGGTTGCGCATGCGGCGGGCCATGCGGTCTTTTACCACCCACACACCGTTCATGTGTGGGTGTTCCTTGCAGGTCAAGCGTATGCGGTCACCCATGCGGAACCCTTTCTTGAACAGGTCGGGTGAGAGAGCCACCCAGCGGATTCGGTGCTTGTTGAGCTTGTCGCTGCTGATGCGGCTGCCGCTCGCTGTCACCCATCCCACGCCGGCGGTACCCGGGTGGTAGATTGTGGCGCGCACCGTGTAGGTTTGCCCTAAGGCAGCCAATGCCATCGTGGTCATCAGCACAATCAATAAACGTCTCATCATGTTGGTAGCCTTCGTTAGTGATTTGGTTGTCTTAGTATTATGTGGCAAAGATATATAAAAATTTAAACAAAACCACACCGCCGCCGCAAAAAATCACCCTGTCCCTTCCCCGTCGTTTTCAATTGCAGCCTGATGTGTCTTTTTTTTGGGGAAAGGACAACTTTTTTGTACCTTTGCCGCCGATTTCAGGAGGTGCTGGAATGGAAATACAATAAACAATTTAAAAATCAAACACTTATGTCACTTCAACAGAAGAATATCAAGCGAGAGATTTTCTCCTATATCTTAGTGATTCTCGGGTCAGCCTTCTTCGCCATTGGCGATGTGATGTTTGTCAATCCTTATCTGATGGCGCCTGGCGGCACCTACGGTCTGTCAAACGTGCTCAACACGGTGTGGCCGTGGAAGATTTCGTTCTACGCTATCTGCATGGATATTCCTCTGCTGATTTTAGGCACCGTCGTGTTAGGCCCGCGGTTCGGCGTGAAGACTGTGCTGAGCACCATCCTGATATTTGTGTTCACTTTCATTCTGGAGAGTGTGTGGGGCTACATGCCCCTTGTGCACGTGGGCGACATCGTGTATGAACAGCCCGCCGACATGATTAGCTACATGCAGGTGCCCAACAGCCAGGCGTGGTTCATGCCCGATTATGTGGTCAACACCCTGGTGGCCGGCATCATCTACGGAATAGCCATCGGTCTGATATTCCGAAGCGGCGCCACGAGCGGCGGCAGCGATATCGTGAGCATGATTCTGCACAAGTACACCAAGGTTTCGCTGGGCACCCTCACGCTGCTGGTCGACGGCTGCATCACCCTCACCTCGTTCATCGCCTTCAAGCAGGTGCGTCTGCCCATCTATTCCATTCTGGTCATCGCCATCGAGAGCATCATCATCGACATCATCGTCGACGGTCTGAAGACTTACAAGACGGTGTTTATCGTCACCAACGAATACGAGAAAGTGCGTCAGTTCATCCTCAACGACCTGGACCGCGGCGGCACGTGCCTGGTGGGCCAGGGCCTGTACGAGGGCAAGGAGCGCACCATGATTTACGCCACCATGGGTCGCTCTCAGTTTGTCAAACTCAAGAACAGTCTGAGCTACATCGACCCCGACGCGTTTGTCAACGTTATCAAGAGCAGCGAAATCATGGGCTTCGGCTTCAAGTCGCTGCCGCGCGAGTGAGATGAGGAAAGACGTCATCACCATCACGGGGGCCTGCGAGAACAACCTGAAAAACATCTCGTTGGAAATCCCCAAGTATGAAATCACGGTGTTCACCGGTGTGAGCGGCTCGGGCAAGAGTTCGCTGGTGATGGACACCATCGCCGCCAAGTCGCGTCGCGAACTCAACGAGACCTTCTCATCGTTTGTGCAGCAGTATCTGCCCAAGTACGGCCGTCCGCACGTGGACCGCATCGAGGGTCTGCCCGTCAGCATCGTCATCGACCAGCGAAAGCCCGCCAAGAATTCCCGCTCCACCGTGGGCACCTACACCGACATCTACGCCCTGGTGCGCCTGCTGTTCTCGCGCGTGGGGCACCCCTTTGTGGGCTACAGCGACTCGTTCAGCTTCAACAACCCGCAGGGCTGCTGCCCGCGTTGCTCGGGATTGGGCGAGATACGCGAACTCGACATCCACAAACTGGTGGACTTCGACAAAAGTCTCAACGACGAGGACACCATCCACTACATCGCTTTCGGCAAGGGCGGCTGGCGCTGGATACGCTATGCCCACAGCGGCCTGTTTGACCTGGACAAGAAAATCAAGGATTACAGCCCCGAGGAACTCGACCTGTTTCTCAACAGCCCGCAAATCCGGCTCAAGAACCCGCCGGCCAACTGGCCCAAGAGCGCCAAATACGAGGGCATCATCCCGCGCATGTACCGCAGCATCATCAACAGCGAGGAGGGCCTGTTGCATGCCGCCGTGCTCAACCCCATGCTGGTGATGGGCTCCTGTCCCGACTGCCACGGCACGCGCCTGAGCAGCAAGGTGCTGGAGTGCCGCATCGAGGGCAAGAACATCGCCGAGGTGTGCGACATGAGCATTACGCGCATGAACCAGTGGCTGCGCTCCATCAGCCATCCGCTGGCCGTCGATTTCAAGAAGAGCATCGGCGAGCGGCTCACCGCCATGGAGGAAATCGGGCTGGGCTACCTGAGCCTGAGCCGTCCCGTCGACACCCTGAGCGGCGGTGAGGCACAACGCTGCAAGATAGCCAAGTACATCCACTCGTCGCTGGCCGACGTGCTGTATATTCTGGACGAGCCCAGCGTGGGTCTGCACAACCACGACATTGAACTGATGAAGCAGTCGGTGCGCCACCTGCGCGACGCGGGCAACACCGTGCTGCTGGTGGAACACCACAAGGAGATGATAAAGATAGCCGACCACATCGTGGATTTGGGTCCGGGCGCCGGCACCCGGGGCGGTGAAATCATGTTCCAGGGCAGTTACGCCGACCTGCTGCGCAGCGACACCAGCACGGGCCGCATGATGGACCAGACGGTGCCTTTGCGCACCAATGTGCGCCAGCCCGCGGGCCACTTCCACATCCACAACGCCACCCTGCACAACCTGCGCGGCATCAGCATGGACCTGCCGCTGGGCGTGATGGCCGTGGTGGCCGGCGTGGCGGGCAGCGGCAAGAGTTCGCTCATGGAATGTTTTCGCCGCAGTTACGAGGCCGACCCCGACCCCGACCGCAAGGTGGTGTACATCAGCCAGAAGAACCTAGGCGTGAGCCTGCGTTCCACGCCCGGCACCTATATGGACGTGGCGGGCCACATCCGCAAACTTTTCGCCCGCGCCAACCATGTGAAGGAGGAGTACTTCACCTTTAATGGCAAGGGTGCCTGTCCGGTGTGCGGCGGCAAGGGCGTGATACGCTCGGAAATGGCCTTTATGGACGACATCGAGACCACCTGCGAGGCCTGCGGCGGACTGCGCTACTCGCCCGAATCGCTGCAATTCACCTACGAGCACCACGGCACCCGCATCAACATCGCCCAGGCCATGGACATGACGGTGAACCTGGCCAGCGAGGCTTTTGCCGGTACGCCCATTGAGGAGAAACTGCGCCCGCTCATCGATGTGGGGCTGGGCTATCTGCACCTCAACCAGGCCCTTTCCACCCTGAGCGGCGGCGAATTGCAACGCCTCAAGCTGGCGTCCTATTTATCCACCCCCGGCGAGCCACACACCCTTTTCATCATCGATGAGCCCACCGACGGCCTGCACATGCAGGATGTGCGCCATATTCTGGGTGTGTTCAACCGCATGGTGGACCAGGGACATTCGGTTTATGTGATAGAGCACAACACCGACGTCATCCGTTCGGCCGATCACGTGATAGAACTCGGTCCGGGTGCCGGCGAGAACGGCGGCTCGCTCATCTTTTCCGGCCCGCCCGCGCAGCTCAAGCAGTGCCCGCGGTCTGTCACCGCGCAATACCTGTAAGCAAAAAGCCGTATCGGTTCAACAATGGTCTGGGGTATTGTCATCGTTTTCGCCTTGATTATCGGGGTGAGCCTCCTGTCGGCACGCCGCGTGAAGGACGCCGAGGGGTTCACCACCGCCGGTGGCCGCGCCGGCACCCTGGTGGTAATCGGCATCATCATGACCTCGCTGGTGGGCGGGCAATCCACCATCGGCACGGCGCAGCTGGCTTTTGCCTACGGCATCTCGGCCTGGTGGTTCACCATCGGCGCCGCCCTGGGCTGCCTGCTGCTGGCCTTTGGCTACGGCAAGGCGCTGCGTGCCACGGGGCGGTCCACGCTGCTCGAGGTGGTGAAGCAGGAATACGGCCCCCGTGCCGAAACCACGGGCAGCATCCTGTGTTCTGTGGGTATCTTCATCTCCATTGTGGCGCAAATCCTGTCGTCGTCGGCCATCATGACGGGTCTTTTCCACGTGCCTTACCTGTGGGCAGCGGTCATCAGCGTGGCGCTGATGATGCTCATGGTGGTGATGGGCGGCGTGTGGGGCGCCGGCTACAGCGGTTTGCTCAAGGCAATGCTGCTGTGTGTGTCGGCCATCGCCACGGGTATAGTGGTGCTGGTGCTCTCGCACGGTTTCGGCGGCTTAATCAACGACATCGGCACCATGACCGTGGGCACTGCCATAGGCAACGGCATAGATGTGCATAGCGCCGACGATGTGCACCGCCGCTTCGGCAATCTAGTGGCACGCGGCGTGATGAAAGACCTGGGCGGTTGCCTGTCGCTCGTGCTGGGCGTGGTGGCCACGCAAACCTACGCCCAGGGCATTCTGGCCGCCAGCCGCAACCGTGTGGCGCTGCGCGGCGGGCTTATTTGCACGGTCATCACACCCTTTATCGGCGCCGGATGCGTGCTGGTGGGGCTTTACATGCGGGCACACTACATCACCGCCGACGAGGCCCGTATGCTGGCGGCAGCCGGGCAAGCGGTGCCGTCGGGGGTGGGCGTGCTGTCCAGCACCGCCGAGGCGTTCCCCGCTTTCGTCATCCATCACCTGCCGGGCTTTGCCGGCGGCGTGGTGATGGGCACCATGCTGCTCACAATCATAGGCGGTGGTTCGGGATTGGCGCTGGGTGCCGCCACCATCATGGTGCGCGACGTGTATGGCAACGTAATGAGGGGACTGGGCCGTGCCGCGCGGCAGTCCACGCTGGGTCAGTTGCGGTGGACCATCGTGGGCATCCTGCTGCTGGGTATCGCCTGCTCGATGGTGGGCGGGCGCACTTTTATCAATGACCTGGGTTTCCTGTCGCTGGGGCTGCGTGCCACCGCTGTGCTGGTGCCGCTCACCGCGGCGCTGTTCCTGCCGCGCCGCGTCAAGCCTGCCTATGCGTTGGCCGGCATGGTGGCCGGCACAGCCATGATGCTGGTGGCGCAGTTTGCCTCGTTGCCCGGCGGTCCCATCTGGTGGGGTCTGGCCGCGGGTGTGGCCGTCACCTTGCCCGGGGTGAGGCGTTCCTGACTTTTTTGTGTGTTGCGATGCTAAATGCCCATCAGGTCGCGGAAAATGTCGAGCGCGGCCTGCATGTCGTCGGGGCTGGTCTCCTGGTCGGGACGTGGGTCGCCGCAGGCGGCCAGCAGCGTGCAGTTGATTTCGCCGTGGCGGCTTTTCTTGTCGTGCCGCATCAAGTCCAGCAGGGTGGGGTAGTCGTCGCAGGTGATGTGCGGAGCGGGGTAATGCTCCCGCACCCAGGCGGCGAGGCGTTGCAGGTCATCGCCGGGGAAGTGCAGCAGCATGCGCGAGAGCACGGCTTCCACCACGAGTCCCCACGCCACGGCACAGCCGTGCGGCACGGGCCGGTCGCGTTGCAGGGCCAGGCTCTCTAAGGCGTGCCCCGCCGTGTGCCCCAGATTGAGTACGCGTCGCAGGCCGTTTTCATGCGGGTCTTGCTCCACCACGGCGCGTTTCACCTCCACCGAGCGACGCACCAGCGGCAGCAGTTCCTCGGTGGTGAGACTGTCGGGGTCGGTCGCCAGCGCTTGCATGAAGTGGTCGTGGCCGCCCAGCAGGGCGTGCTTGAGCACCTCGCCCATGCCCGAAAGCAGTTGTTGGCGGGGCAGCGTGTGGAGCAGACAGGTGGAAACCACCACTTGCCGGGCTTGCGCAAAGACGCCTATCTCGTTCTTCAGACCGTTGTAGTTGATGCCCGTCTTTCCGCCCACGGCGGCGTCCACCGCACCCAGCAGCGTGGTGGGCACATTGATGAAGGGCAGGCCGCGTTTGCAGGTGGCGGCGGCCAGTCCGCCCAGGTCGGTCACCATGCCTCCGCCCAG
>RHMF01000223.1_pt1 | contig 41652 bp, 40 predicted proteins | sample 5365151 | NCBI WGS metagenome assembly RHMF01 (sample SAMN10266501, study PRJNA497801) | feces metagenome | isolation source: feces | host: Bos taurus | place: China: Prairie of Fairy Mountain | collected 2017-08-14 | reverse complement strand
AATAGTCAATATCAAGCCCATAATTATCATTGTGTAATTTAACAAGTCCAAACGTGCCATTTAATACCGCCGGAGGTATGTTTGCTACACCATTATTAACAACCGTTGTTCCGTTTGCTTGCACATCCTTAATCAGTTTCGCAGATAACGTAGTAACAGCGGCATTAGGACTATTCCCTTCCGTTGTGATCGTGTCCCCAACGGCAATCGCAGACAAGGCAACCAACAGCGAATCATCCAGTATAAACAGCTCTCCAGCCGCATGAGCGGCAGTAGCAACAGAGGAATTTTCAACAGGAGCAATAGACCCTTCTATGTCACTTATTGCGCCATTTAAACTAGTTAGTTCCGCATAAGTCGGCACCTGCACAGACTGCGGCTGAGTCTCCGGTAACCATATCTGCGTATTAGGATCCGTCGGCGTTGTATCCTGCACCGCAATAAGATTTCCGTTTATATAATCGGTTCCCTCAACGGCTGCGACAACTCCACCGTTCCCGGTTCCCTTCAGGATTCCGCTCACATTAATCTTGTCCTGTTTTCCGGCAATCTCCGCTGCAATAGTTGTTATCGAAAAATGCGATGCATTCCATTCGCCCGTATGCGCTGTAATACATCTGTATACTGCACCGAAATATCCATCATCATGCCAAACAAGATCACCTACAGCATATCCGCCAGTCTTATTAGGATCAAAATTATCGGCAGCACTGATCCCATCTAATTTTGTAGCTTCCAGTCTTCTAATTTTTGGATAAACTTTTTCCTCATAATCGCTAGATGCATATACAAACCCATCGGAAAGCGTTGTCATAGTATACCGGATATAGTATGCTCCATAAGGCGCGTGCGCATAAGAGTCCTCATACCAAAAACTGGCAGAGGAATAAGCTGCCGGGATACCTGAATCCGAAATAAAGTTCTTGTTCGAATCATAGAACGCAACGCCAAATATCGGGTCAATTTGCGGAGTATGTAAAAGGCAATATACAATATCCGGGTCTCCTGAAATATCAACATAATCAGAAGCTCGCATGCCTGATGCGTTAATCACACTTCCGTCAGCATATTTGATCGCCTTGCCGGTCTCAAATGCTACACCTTCCGCAAGATTGATCGGCAACAGCCTGTCCATATCTCTCTGAAGAGCATAATCTTCCGCCAGATCACTCGCCGGAATTCCGCCGGACGGCTTCTCGTATTTGCTTTTAATCCTGTTACGCAGGTCATAATAGACATTTTTCAGCCCGGCAAGATTAATAAGCTTCTTTGGATTGCTTGTATTACCCGGCATTATTGGTCGCCTCCTTTATTATTTAGCGTGTTGTACCATCTGAACGAAATACCCGTTGTTTTCTACAAGCCTCGTGCCGTTTCCGATATCGATATAGGAGGGTACATCATTGTTTTGGTCATATCCCAATTCGCATATAGTCGCAAATAATTCTGGCGTGCTCGGAAAATGTATAACAATGTGTTTACCGCTATAATATGCATCAATAATATTTCGACAAGAATCTTCAGATCGCCAGTCAATATCTGCGTCCCCGATCCATTCCATTTCAAATACCATTCATATCACCACCTTGCTCTTAACTGGCGATTTCCTGTGTTATACACAATCTACCGTCATAGTCATACATGGCTCCAGGTAATGCCGTGTATACATAATATCTAGAATTCGCGCCAAGCATGGATACGCAACGGTCAGTATAAGGCCCATCATAAAAAGCGAACACAATATGTTCACCGTCACTTATCGCATCAAAAATCTCAGCCGCCGAAAAATCTGAATAATATAGAATACCGCTGGTTGTAGATGCTATCTCTGTATACTGCATACCAACTCGCATAAAATCACCCCTTTTTTTTACTTTCCAGCAGCCGCATAAAATTTATTGTCAATTATGATTATAGCATTCATAGGGGCTTGCCCGTATATAATGTCTGTATACGTATTTCCGTTCTTAGAAACACTGATGAGAGGATACCAATTCATTTGTGGTCGCAGCGATCTTTGTGCCAGACTGCCAAACTGGAACATAACGGGCATTCCGCCGGTGTAAGCGTCAAGCACTTCGTCTGCGTTTTCTTCAGATATATAAGCATCACTGCTAATGTCAAAAAACATATGAACAATCATGCTTGTGCCGTATTTTTCCATCATTTCCTGCACGTCCGCAACTGATGCGATTGCAGTAAGGCAAGTGTTGTCATCATCATCAACGCCGTAAACGTCCGTTGCATCTCCAGCTGGCTGAAGAATGTCCAGTTTGCCGCTGACATCCACCGTAGCACTGCCGAACATTTCCCATGCGTTGCTGACATAAATCCATTCGACAAATAAATCAGGGCTTGCCGGATTTTCAGCAGGTACAAGATAAAAATATTTCGGATTCGGATTACTGATCGTCGGCATCCTTGTTTCGTGATCATATTCATTCGATGAGCAAATGTGATATTCAACTGCGCCATCCTGACCGTCTTTAATAAAAAACGCATGATTCCCGTTTTTATCTACAATCGTAACCCAATGGCCTGTCGGAGTCTCTGAAATCGATACAGTTGGTGAATATCCGTCATCGCCTTTAAGGCCTTGAGCGCCTTGCGCTCCGGTGTCTCCTTTTGGCATTCCAAGCTCAAGCACCGGATACTGCCCGCTGTGATCTATGCTTGCAGTTGGCGAAGATCCTTCCGGAAGCTGATGTGCCGTTGCCTGCATATGACTGTACTGATCAAGAGATGCAGCGGCCTGTCTTGCGCTTTCTGCCGCAGCCATTTGTGCGTCTTCTGCTAGTGATTGCGCCAATTCAGCGTTTCCGCGCGCATCCTCAGCAGCATCCTGAGCCGCTTCCGCTGCTGCTTGAGCATTTTCAGCGCCAGTTTGTGCCGCTTCTGCTGCTGCTTGAGCATTTCCCGCTCCAGTTCGTGCGGACTCCGCTGCTGTCTGGGCCGCTTCCGCAGCCGCCTGAGCACCTTCTGCAGCTGTTTGTGCATCCTGCGCGGCAGATACTTTTTCGTCCAGTGTTGCTTCAGCGTCTGCGATCGCTCCGTGTACAGCGCTTGCCGCTTCAAGAAGCTCCTCAACCCAGTCTTCCCATTCCGGAGGTTCTTCACCAAAGTTTGTCAGTGATTCGTCAATCTTAAAATGATAAATCTTTGTTTTAGCAATGGTCTTGCTTACTGTGTAAATTACCTGGGCCTTCAGAATTCCTCTGTGCAGAAGATCGTAGGATTCAACCGTCCAGATGAAATCCGTTCCTTCCTGGCTGACACTGACTGCGGGATAAGCAACCTCATCTCCGGGCCGAAGAATCACAAGTGCAGGATTTCCTCCTGGAAATTCGGACATAATATCAGAAAGATCAAAACGCACCTGGGTTCTGTCGTTTTCTGTTTCATATCCGATAATCGGAATACGGTTTTCTGCAGGAACGATTCTCATTCTCACCACTCCCCTTTTCTATAAATAAAGAAGCCGACGCCAGGCTTCGAACCTGGCAACGTTCATAAACCGTCAGCATAAAATGAGGAACCGCCGATGAAGGCAGCCCCTCAGAAAAAAATCACCATCTTCTGGGATAATAAACCGGTTCCATCGGATAATGTCCGGAGGTTCCTCCATGATTCATCTGGTTCATCGCCTCGGAGTATCCTCTGGTGTATCCATCCGCATAGCTTGTATTTTCTCCGCTTTCACGGCTGATGTAGCGTCCGGTAGTCATGCTTCTTCCGCGTCTTCCGGACATTCCACCTTCTTCATCACCGTATTCTTCCGCTTCCAGCATCGCGCAGGCCGTCAGCTGGCATTTTAATGCGTGCATCAGGCAGTCGTACATCTTTGCGTCCGCTTCTGAAAACTGATCCTTGTTGGCATACTGAGAGTCAAGCTTGCGCAGCTCGCTCATCGCGACACGCTTCAGGTTATTGAATTCTTCCATTTTGATTGAACCAGGAAATACACCCAAATTTAGTAGCCCAAGGGAATCACCCTCTTTGCATAGGAATAAAAGAAAAAGCCCCGATTTTAGTTCGGAGCCTTTTAGCAAAATTGATTAGTTAAATTTACCTTCACTTTAGAACACTTTAAGTGACATACCGTTTCCGTCATTACTCTGCCTGTTGCATCATCCGAAGAGAGATTTCTTCAATTATCTGATGCATCAATTCAAGCAATTCCGGTAACGATAAATTATCAAGCCTGATTCCATCCATAGACTCCCGGCTCCCACACATTGTTGTCCGTATTACTGATCCAATGTCCATCATTGTGGCTGACCTTATCGCCGCTCATATAAGCATCCTGCGCTCCGATGGGCTGGCTCCACTCAGGCCATTCCTCTGCTGGATCTCCGGCTTTTGCCCACAGCGCAGGAGTGACATCCGGCGTCCAGTCGCTCTGGGATGTGTGAGGCTGTACGCACTTGTACAGTTTATCCTCATAAGTCCGCAGATTGCCAAGAACATAATCAACGTTCGGCTCCCACGGAGCGAATGCGCTCAGATGTTCCGTCGCGGTCACTTCATCAATCGTTCCGTTCTCAGCAAGCGCAACAAATGCAATACTTGTAACAAGATTGGTTTCGCTCATCTTGCCGGAACGATAGTCCATAATCAGGTTTTCCTCGGCCATTCGCCGTTTCCAATTCTCAACCATCGTAAATCCTCCCCGTGCAATCGGTGTAAAATTGTTTCATTTCTTGCTGGATTCTCCATGTGTCGCCACGGTCGGCATTGGCGAGGAACGATCTGACGCTCTCCTTTGTTGCTCCAGGGGCCACTGTCCCGGCTTGTTCCCGTTCCCATAATTTCCGGATTCTTCGGTGTTGCTTGGATACTTTTGCGTTGTCCATCAGCATCAACACCTTTCCGGTTTCTGTCAGGACGAATCGCCACTGCAAAAAGATAACGCCTTGCTGTAGCGGAAAGATCTGCGTCTTATGGTTCAGCTCATACCCGATCAGTTCCAGTTTGCTCCGTATCATGGCAAGGCAGTATCGCAGATATTCCTTGTCTGGATGGATCAAAATAAAATCGTCCATGTACCGGATGTATCCGCGAATCTTCAACCGTTCCTTAATGTAGTGGTCGAGGTCGTTCAGTATCAGTAACTCTACAAGCTGACTGATCTGACTTCCGAGACCGATTCCTTTGTCGCCGCCAAAGCTGTCGATGATATCGCAAACCGCTTGCGCCGCATCCGGATCGGATACATATTTTCTGACCGTAGCCTTCGCCAGATCATGGCGCGTCTCTGGAAAGAAATGATGTATATCGCATTTCAACGCCCATCCTTCGCTTCCATTTTGACGGTAATGCCGTTGCAGATGAACCTTCATTCTCTGCAAGGCGTCGTCCGTTCCTTTCCCGGTCTGGCAAGCCACATTGTCCCGGATCAGATGCTCGACAATATCATCGTATAGACCGTTGTCGCACAGCGACCTTTGGAATTGCCTGTCCACGAGCCTCGATGCGAGAATCTTGCGTTCCTTTGGCTCGTGAACTGTAAACTCCTGATATTTGCTGATGCGATAACTGCCGCCATTCAGCCGTTCGCTAAGTTCCAGTGTGTTCTTTAACCCGTTCGCTTCGTATCCTGTAACGCTGTCTTTCCACCGGACATTCCGGCAGCTCTTCTTCAGCCCTTTGTACAGGCTTCCGAAGGAACAGGCTTTTCTGTAATACATAACTGTCTCCTTTCGGGTGCGGATAGCAGGAACAGCCCGAAGGCTGCCTGCGTCACCCGTTTTCATTCTCCCGTTTCCGGGATGGGACAGCCCCTCCCTGCGCGGATGCTTTGCTTTCGGCTTTCGCTTACTTGAAACTCGCTTTCTCCGCAGTCCAGCGCCACCCCGTTCGTGTTGTTCGCGTTGTTGTTGTTCACCGTGCCATTCGAGTTGACGTTACGCTCGTTGTTGGCATTCGAGTTGGGCGACCGCAACCACCAGTTGCGTGCTATCAGGGACTGCCCCGTAGTTTATTCGCCGTGTTTTTCCGTATACGTTTTCTTGTCGGATCTGATCCAAGCCTTTAGCTTGTCATCTGTATCCCTTATAAGGCTTGTCCAGTATGCGACCTGATCATCTCCAAGCCCGTCATTCATGTTGTACGCAACGTCAGCCAAAGCGTATAACGCTCCAAGATGGGCGTGTGCTTCAGTCTGGTAATTGCTCCGGATTCGATAGTGTTCTTCCGTTCCGTCGACCAGTGTGGCGTTTGCTTTTCGGATGCTTGTTAAAGCGTCAACCGCTTCATTGGCAACCTTCTGTGTAAACATCCATCGCTGAGATTTTGGAAAATACTTTTCGTTTTTGCAAAGCCGAAGCGTGTACGTACATAGATTCATCGCAAGATTCAGGACTTCGAGCTTTCCTTGTGTTCGATCACCTTTTCTTACGCTCATATTACACCATGTTTTTCTCGCGCCTATCGGCGCGGATTACGAAGAGGATTTGGTGATTTTGCAGGCCAGCGCCACCCCGTACGTGTAGTTCGCGAGGTTGCCGTACACCGTGCCATTCGAGTTGACGTAACGCTCGTAGAGGGCATTCGAGTGGGGCGACCGCAACCACCAGATGCGTGCTGAATTGTTGTATTTCTTGATTCTATCGGACGCGCTGGCGTTCTGATAAAGCTGATAAGCATAGTCTCCGGCCTCGACGCTCGTTCCGCTCTGGATGCCGAAGATCTCTTTTTCAGATGCCAAGCTGAATTTTGCTGTATAGGTATATCTCTGCCCCTTTGTCGTTACGCCACCCATGCTTGCAGGGCATTCATACGTTGTGTTCGTAGCGCACTTCCACGCTGTGTCCGCAATCGCCGCAAGAAAATCTGGATCAAGATCCTTCAGGAATCCGGCTGTGTTGAACGTATAACAACGGGCGAATTTGCTCAGGCTCGGAATCGGTTCGCCAGCAGCAATGTCATGGTTCAGCCAGTAATTCAGCGGCCCTTCTGCCATATTGTTCGAGCCATAATTAACTCTGTCCATGTGGTTCAGCGGATAGGTTCCGGTTTCCGCTCCGCAAGTTCCGAGGTCTGTCGCCCCAGAGATTTCCGTTGTGCTGACCGTGCCTGTTTCAACTGTCGTAACGGCTGTCGGGCTTTCGTACGTCTCAAACAGCGAGGTTGTTGCCCGGAGCTGACCGCCGACAGGGATTGCGCTCGTAAGTGTCAGGTAATAATAGGTATTGCCATTCTTAAACTTATAGTTTCCGGCAGCAAGTCCGCTTTCGAACCACGCCAGAGCTTGCGGTTTGTCAAACTGCATTTGATCCGGAAGCGTGTCGTGCAACAGAAGATCAACCGTATCTTCTGTAACATTCACGATATCCCATGTCAGTGTCGCGCTGCCTTTTGTGCAGGTAATGCTTTCTCCAAGCAGTTCGCTCAGATCTTCTCCGGCGTTCAATGCTTCCTGAATATCTGTCGCTGTCGTAATATGCGACAGATCGGAATAATACAGGATCACGCTCTTGTTCGTTCCGTTGATAATCCCCTCAGCATATGTCGGCCCAAAGTGATGATTCAGTGTATTGCTGATCTCCACATAATAATGAAATCCCTGAGGAAGCGAGAACGACACCGGCTGTCCGTTGTAGGCTTCCGTAGCGTAAACCACGCCGCCTTTGCCGCCTTCGCGGACGGTCACGATCTGCCCGGTAACAGTAACGCTGTCTTTTGTCAACGCCGTCACCGTCAGCGTATAGTATGTATGTGTCACAGCCGCAATCAGGCTGTCCATTTTAGACGCAAAGGTTTCGTCCTTTACGACAGGTTTTGTTACTGTTGCCATTAAGCACTCGCCTCCTCATAGGTTACACAAAGTTCTCCGTTTACAACCGACAGCCCAAGGTCAGATCCTCCACCACCAGCAGCTCCTAGCTCGAACGTCTCCGGTTTTCCGTTAGCAACGGTTTTTACAATTATCGCCTTGCCAACATCAGCCGAAGTTGCGTCAGGGTACAACTCACTTATTGCGCCATTAACACTCTGTAGCTCATCTCCTAAATTAGTCGCGACAAAGTGACTCGCGTCCCAGGCTCCAGTATGTGCCGTCGTACATTTGTATATGGCACCGTCTTTTGAACACATCTCATCAACAGCATATCCACCAGACTTCGATGCGTTAAACGCAGGAACCAGATTCGTCATATCAGCCTTCCCGGTAATATCCGGCAGCTCACTGACCTTCGCCAGTTTGCTTCCGCCAGTGCTGTCCGCGTTGCAGCCTACATAGACGTCGCCCATTAGCCGCTCGTTTCCGCTCCAGTCCAGCGTCCTGGCGTTACTTTTCAAGTTGTTAGCCGTTCCGTTTCCAACGATCTCAATATAATTTCCCATAGCTGATGCGGCTGCGGTACTTGGATCAGGAACATTATGAGCTCCGAGAGCATGCTGATATCTATGATTTGCTTCCGTATAAGCGCCTTCAGCTTTGGAGCACGTTCCACTTGCTATAGTATAGACTCCTTCTGCCCTCGACCATTTGCCGCTTGCAGTTGTATGATCTCCGACTGCTTGAGTATCCTGCCCGCTTGCTTCAACATCGTTTCCAAACGCAAACGATCTCGTTCCAACAGTTGTATTTGCTTTCCGTCCACGGCTCAGCGTAGTATCCAGCACCGTACCCGCTTTATCTGCTTTCCCGGAGATCCCGGTTTTCAACGCACTGATAATCTCATCAACACTCGTCTCATCCCAATGCGCGGCCATCCATGCTTCACTTGACTGAATGCTCTGATTCGCGGCATACAGCTTTTCGCTGTGCGTGCAAAGAGTCCCTTCAGTCACCGGGAACGTCAGATCGCCGTAATCCGGAGCAAAAATAGTGACATCAGCATCTTCACCCTTCAGGCAGTCAGCACTCTGAAACTGTCCTTGCCCATTTTTGTATTTTAACCCGGCAAGTTGTAATGTAACCGGCATAAAATCACCCCTCTAAAAATGTACTGGCGGCTGGACTCGAACCAGCGCCATTCGGCTTATAAGGCCGCTCCTCTAACCTGCTGAGATACGCCAGCATAAAAACATTGAAGGAGGGGCACCTTATACGGTAACCCCTCCTGAAAAGTTATGTGTTTAGAACTTCATTCCGTTCATTCCGTTTTGAGAAACGTTCTGAATATCCTGTTGCGTCACGCCCATATTGTTCATCATATACTGCAGCACGCCGTTCCCTGTCGGGTCGTTATATGCCTCCTGAGGAATCTGCGGCAGGTTCTGCCTCACAAACGCCGCCGGATTCCGCATCGCCTGCATGATGAAATACATCTTCTGTAAAGGATTCTGAAACTGCATCCTTGAAAACCCTGGGTTCTGGGGCATCATCTGCCCTCCCATCAGTTGCTGGTAAAGCGGGTTCATTTATTCCCACCCCGGTTCTGATAGTTTCCGTTTCCGCCGTTATTCCCGTTTCCGTTGTTGTTCCCGTTTCCGTTGTTGTTCCCGTTCCAGTTTCCGTTCCCATTCCCGTTATTGTTTCCATTCCAGTTTCCGTTTCCATTTTGATTATTTCCGGACCGGTCTCTGCTGCTGATTTCCCTCCGGAAATCCTCCAGCTCTTCCTTTGTCACATACTGACTCATGTCAGGCAGTGCCGGTGTGCTGGAAGTATTACCTGTCAGTGCCTGAGGCACCTGCTGCTCCGGTATCTCATATTTCAGCTTCTGCATCGGGTTCGGAATCCCCATCGGTCCCCAGCTCTTCAGATAAATCACCGTGTCCGTGCTGTCCCACAGCGGAATCGGCGAATTCGCCGGCCATCCGTTCGGCATCTGGTATGCCTTCGCGCCGACCTCGCCTTCCACCCATTCCATCATCTTCGGCCCCTGGGCTGGAACCGTGGAAAAGTTCTGCTGAGGCATCTGCGGAATCTGATTCAGATAACTCGCCGGATAGAAATTATACGGGTTATAATAATTGGGCATAACATCTCTCCTTTCATGCTATTCTCCAAAAGAATGTCGGGACTTCGTTCCCGGAATCCCAACTGTCATAATAGTCCCCGTCGATCACTGCAACCGCGTGGCTTCCGGTGCCGATAATATATGTCCCTTTCGGATACATCTGGCAGAACAGCCGGATGGAAAGGCATGTCGAGCAAGTATCCGGAAGCAGAAACGGCTTAAATCCTTTTTGGTAAAGATATTTTCCCCAGACCGGGTCGTGGTTCATCACATCATGCTCCCTTTTTCCAAGGCTCGCAAGATCGTCATAAACCTCTTCCCATGTCTTATTCAGGGCAATGCACAGCGCCCGGATCATGCAGTCCGGCACGTGCTTATGCTCCGGATTGGGGTTGCACCGCATCCACATGGTATATCAGCGTCCATTTTTTACGGCAGAATCCCCGGCTGCTGATTGTTCTGCATCGCCTGTTGCACATACGTGATCTGCTTGATCGGCAGCTTCTGCACTTCGGCGTACAGCTTCTCAGCCGTTCCGTTCCCGCCCAGATCCGTGTAAGGCTTCACGAGGTATTTGTTCAGATCCTCGTATTCGTCCTTGCTGATCCATCCGCGGTCGATGTAATGCATGCAAAGGGTGATGATCCTGTCATGGCCGAGCCCCAGAAGCATTTTTGTCTTCGCTGATTTTTTATCCTTCTTGCTTTGAATAAACGCCCATAACCCGTTGCTTCCGATCACCGCGCTGAACACGGCAATCAGAATCTGTGCCCATACTGGCATCCTCCATCATCCTTTCCGCTCAATCGTCTTCCTGCGCCTGGTCGTTGATCATTTCTGCTGTGTCCTGCCACGGCTCGTCATAGGACAGCGCGCGAACACTGTCGCTCAGGCCGGCGGTCGTAGGATCCTGCAGAACGCCGATCAGTCCCAGGAATGTCAGCACCTGATATTGGCAATCTGGTTTTCGGTAATGACCGGATAGATGTCGAACATCTGGAGCATCGAGAACACGAAGCTCAGGATCAAAGAAAGAAATGAGAACAGCCAGACCTTGTTTTTAAACCGGACTTTCCAGTTAATTTTCATAAGCAATTCCTCCTCCATTTTTGTAATAAAATCAAGACACGGGATTAATTGTCAGTATGCTTTCGTATCCATTCAGCCACGTCGCCTTTTGTGATGGTTCCCCCGTCGTTGCGCTCCCTGTTGACCGCTTTGATAATTTCCGTCTTCACTTCAGGAGAACAGCTGTTGCACGCCTGCTTATGGCTTTCATACCACTTCCATACAGCCGCCTCATACTCGCTTTTGTCCTGTGTGATCCCAGGCGCCCTGCAAAGCGTATAGTAGCTGTCACAGATTGCCCGGTAGCACATGGCGTTGTAATCGCTGAATCGCCTTCGCTTCAGGAATTCCTCAGCGACATAGCAGTGCCGTTTGAAGAAGCTCTGCAGGTTTGCAAAGAATATCTCAGGCCGGTTGCACAGGCTTCCGTTTCTTGCGAGATAGGCGTAAAGCGGATAACCGGGATCGATCTTTCCGATTCGCTTTGGATTGATTTCCATATCGACGACCGCCAGGAACGCGCTGTCCTCGCACCAGATCAGCTCTTCATTGAACCGCAGATGGTGGTCATTCAGGAACGATCTTCTGAAAATCTTTCCGTGGACAAATATCAGATCGTTTTTGTTCTTGATACTGACCCAGTTATCCAGTGATTCGGAATAAAGATCAAACCACAGCATGTCGTACGAATCCGCGTTCTGTAATCGGTTTATGATCGTTTTCAGCGCGTAGATTCCGTTGAACATATCGTCGCAGTCGTTGAATTTAATCCATTCTGCATCGCTGTGATCGATTCCGTAATTCCGCACACCGGCGATTCCGCAATGCTCGATAGACGTCTGGTGTACCTTAAAAGGACAGAAATCAAAATATTCCTCAGGCCAGCATTCGCTTCCGTCATGAATGATTTCTATTTTGATTTGATCCCAGTCTACGCCCCGCTGAAGGGAAAGCATCATAAATCCTTTTCTGACAATCTCCCATGACTCGGTCCAGTGGGTAATGATAAGATCGAGAAGCATGGGACCTCCTTAAAATCAGGTCGAAACCTTCTTTAATCCGGCAGTGATCATTCCGTTGCGCTCTTCACTGATACTGCACAGATGGTTGTACCCGGAAACCTGGGATTCCTGACCGTTTCGGTTCATTTTAATAACTTCGGTATTCTCCGGATCAATCAGCAACTCAAATACCGAGGTAAGCGTTGTTCCAAAAAGATAAAGAAAAAGCCGGGTATCCGTTTCCAGATAATGCCCGGCAATTTCTGTTCCGTTATTCAGCGTCAGCTTCTCGTCCATTTTCAGTCACCTCTGTAGGTGGGTCTTCTTTTTGCTCTGCGTTATCCTTAGCTTCCTTCATCATCTGCAGACAAATCTTGAGATTTCCAACACTCTGGCGAATCGGAAGACCAACACTGTCATATAGTGCAATAGGAAGTTGAATAGCATTAAGTTTATTAATCGTCAAAGCGATAACTTCGTCAATGGTATAAGTTTTTTCTTCCATGGTTCTCTCTCCTTTTTGTTTCCGTTTTCTATTGATTGTACATTTTCATTAAGGCGCTCAATATGGTGCAGCCATTCTGATAGTGTCATTCGTTCCATGTGCATTCCTTCTGACACATGCTTTTGCCGAATCTCATTCGTGCATCGAATCTGTTCGTCCTTCGGGACACGTTCAATCCGTTCTAGATTTCTTCTGTAATATGCGGCAAATTCATTCTCTGCTGTTTCGAGGAATTCGCGATTCTCTTCCTCGATCCAATACGGCCGGTTTAGATTATAATATGTGTCCAGCATAAAGCAGGCTGCCAAACTGTCAGCTTCATGCTCCAGACCTCTAATGCTCAATTCATTTATCAACGCCTCATTGCTTGCAAGCAAATTTGGATATGTCCGCAAGAGATACTTCGGATCTCTCCGGCACACACTATCCTGGCGCCACTTCCATAAATAAAATGCAGTATCAACATATACAGTCCGATCACTGATCGTCTGCGCCAGCCGATTAAAATATCCATCCTCATGTATAGTAAGACGCTCGCAAAAACGAATATTGTTTTCAATCAGCCATTCACGCCTGAACACCTTTCCATGAACAAAAGTATAATCATTATCGCGATAAATATATGCCATCTCTTCTTTATTTTCCGGGTTTCGGCTTTCTTCCACAAACCGGCTAACAAGACAGTCAAATCCTTTGTCCATTTCCTGAAATATAATCCAGCATCCAAACGCATTAAAAAACATATCATCAGCGTCACAGAACATCACATAATCTGCTGTAGCATAATCCAAACAAGCGTTACGTGTTCCGGATACGCCTCTGTGCGGTTCCAAATAACACTGAATATCATAAGGATAACTATTAAGCAACTCATATGGTAATTGTAAGCCGGTTCCATCATTGCATAATATTATTCCAATCTCATTAAATGAAACGCCCTGCTGAACGGCAAGGCTATCCAGCAGGGGCTTTACAATGTCTTCTGTTTCCGTATAATGCGGAATCAGGATTTGCAGTTTCATGCGTTCCTTTCAGCAACGTACTTGACAACGCTGAAAGTACCGGCTAACTCGTCGCGCGTTACCAGGTACATATCCGTAGTCCCCTTCGCCCGAAACAGCATCCGCGTGATTTCCATCAATCCACCGTTCCAGAAATACTCCAGCTGTTCAGCATTAAGTGCTGGGAAAGCCTCCAGCACAGCGCTTCTGCAAAGATCAATACTTCTCTGAAATTCGTCCATAGTTCTAATCTCCTCTTCTTTGATTTTTTTTTATGAACTACTCCGCGTATAATACGTAGAGGCGGTTCCTTTGTTGTAATAAGTTCCTTTTGCGGCAACCGAGGATCCAACAGCAGTAACGGTAGTAGTCCCAGCATTGTAATAATTAAACGCTGTTCCGGCTGCGTATCGAGTATAAGATGATCCGATTGGTGTTACGCTTGTGCTGGTTCCCTGTATTGTATGGGTTCCGCCATCACCTTTAAATTTTGTGACAGCAGTTCCAATTTTATATCGCGTATAAGATGAACCAACAGGGGTAACTGTAGTAGCGGTTCCACGATCATATTTTGTGACAGTCCCAGCATTGTAATAATTAAACGCTGTTCCGGCTGCGTATCGAGTATAAGATGATCCGATTGGTGTAACGCTTGTGCTGGTTCCCTGTACTGTAAAGCTGCCGCCATCTCCAGGATAATATGTTCCTGCGGTTCCAGCAACATAGTATGTTCCACTTGTTCCAATTGGAGTTGTTGTTGCGCCAGTTCCTTGTACAGTAAACCTTCCGCCATTACCAGGATAATAAGTTTTTGATTCACCAGCTTGATATCGTGTATAAGACGATCCAACTGGGGTTACAGTAACAGAACTTCCTAATAAATTATAGGTTTGCAAATCGCCTATAATCGGATAATAATACGTTACTCCTGTAGTAAATATCCAATATCCGGTATATGATGTAGATGTATCAGCCCACAATGTTCCATACGAACCGCTTACGATCGACCCAACCTTATACATTTGTGTAGTAGTCCCTGCATTGTAATATGTCGTAGCTGTTCCGGCTCTATAATAAGTTCCTGATACACTAATTGGATACACCGTTTCCGCTGTTCCACGATCATATTTTGTGACAGTCCCAGCATTGTAATAATTAAACGCTGTTCCAGCCGCGTATCGTGTATAAGACGATCCAATCGGTGTAATTGTAGTAGAAGTTCCTCGATCGTATTTCGTTGCCGTTCCAGCATTATAATATGTTGCAGCTGTACCAGCCTTATAATACGTGCCGCTTGTTCCGATTGGAGTTGTTGTTGCGCCAGTTCCTTGCACGGTATATGTAGTGCTACCTGCGTAATAAATAGTTTTATCAGTTCCAACAATCCACCGTTCAATAGACGTTCCAATAGGTGTAATCGTTACCGGTGTGAACTCTGCTTCACAATCGTCATATCCGTCATCATATGCAGTTTCTGCCGGCTCATTAGCTATCCGCATCTTAAGCGCTGCACCCTGATATACCGATGCATAATCCGAATTGATTTGTATGCTATATGTCGCGGATGTTGTTTCTCCTGCTGTTGCGGACGGCAATGTGATGCTCATTGAAGAGGTATTACTGCTGACAGTTGGCGGATAAACAATCGCTCCATTAGCGTCTTCCCAACCGTCATTATAAAATTCACTATAATCTACATTATTAAGAGAAATTGTTCCCCATTCGGTTATCCCGGTATCGTATACAGTAACTTCAGTGTCAAATGTCTTATCCTCAGTATCTTTCGTTCGCTTCGTCGAATCTTCAATACCAAAATCAATTGCATATTCTGATGTGAATGTCTGACCGGTAGGACTTAAATACACTTCCGGGCATCCGTTATTCCACCGGAAATCGGCTCCTGTAACGGATGCCTTACTAAAATTTACAGTATTCCCCTGATCATCCGTTAACGTGAGCGTGTTTGTTTGTTCGTTAACAGATGCAGAAACAATGCATGTATTAAACGAATTTGTTCCGCCATGAAACGAAATACTGCTGAATTGCCCTCGTCCGCTTTGCGTAATTCCATTTCCTCCGCTGCCAACGGTAATATAACCGGTAACTTCACAATCTCTGACAACCACGTGAGCTGCATCTGCTAAATTTGTCGTTATCAGATCCGCCGTGATATCTGCAGCTGACAGTTTTCCATTAATCACAGTTGTTGCAGACTGGTTACCAATATAAATATGATCACCGTTAATATATGTAGACGATTCACCGTTCACAATGGTTGCGATCATGCCGGCTGTAAGATTATTCTCGTCATAAACACCAAACGTGGCTTTTGATCCGCCGACTGTTTTTTCAAGCTTTAATCCGGCACCTTCTTTGATAATAAGATTTCCGTTACCGTCAAGTTCCATGGCTCCGGCTAAAGTTTGCACGGTGTTTGTACCGGAAATGTTGATATGGTCGCCTTTGATCATGGTCGACGATTCACCGTTTACAACCGTTGCAATGACACCAGCAGTCAGGTTTCCGTCGTCATAAACACCATATTCGGTTCCATTGCGAGTAATCTTTAACCCGCCACCTGAAATTATTTTGAGTGTCTTTTCATGCGTTATCGGGTCTTCATCATAAGTAAACTCACCGACAATATTATCGATGCTTTCAAGCGCGGTTGTAAGAACCGTAGCGGTTGACCCATCACCGATTTGAATATGAGTACCGTTGATGCGTGCAGATGTTGTGCTATCGTTAATCTTATCAACCAGCATTCCGCCGTTAACGGTCCCGTTCGTCCAGACCCCGACATAAGTGCTGTTCTCATAAACCTGCAATCCGCCGCCGGACTTGATCCGAACCGTCTTCTTATGCGTTGTTGGATCCTCATAAATCTCAAACTCGCCGACGACCGCGGTAATTCCTTCAAATTCATCGTCAATGGCCAGGAGTTTCGTTTTAAGGCTCTCCACAGGAACCGTCGAGTCGTCCGTTCTGATCTGAATATCCTTTGCTACAATGCCGCCGTCGGTTGTTTGCGGATTTCCCTCTGTATCATGGTAATTAAGCGTTTCATTGAGCCTTATTTTGAAAGAATCCGGATTTAATCCGCCGGAATCCTGGATTCGTCCGATCAGCAGCTGGTCATCCGATTTGTCAAACTCGATCTTTCTCGGTTTATCAACCAGCCCCGGAATAACGGAAACAACCGCCGGTTCAACCGGATCCACATAAGTCTTCGGTTTTGTAAATTTTGAATACCAATAGACAATGAGATTTACCGGACTGAACTTATTCGCGTTAAATGCGCAGATACCTGTTCCCGGAATAAATCCGACATAAACAGAACCGGAAAGTCTTCCGACAATGGTTCCGCTATAGATTGTTTGCGGATGATCCGGGTCATTGGGATCGCGCAAGAGCCATGTTCCGGACATTTTATCGTTTTCCAGGAAAGCGTGGTTTTTATCAATACCGGTATACAAACCCTGAGGATCTTCATAGACCGGATTGCCAATCAGATCCGCGATCATTTCAAATGTAATGTTATCGTTTTTCTGAATATCCTCATCAGGAGTCGGAGTATATCCGCTGGAGCCGCCTCCGCCGGAATTCTTCCGTTTCGTTCCGTATTCATGGTCCAGCATTTCACTCGGAATGCCGAGCGTATAGGTATTGTTCTGAGGGTTCAGAAGATCATAACTTAAAGCTTTGCAGACAAGCTTCTGCGTAGTTTCAGTCCGGACACCGTTCACATAAATAGGATAGGTAACGTCGACGACGTCCCCGATCAGGATTCTCGGAGTGTTCCCGCCGTCAATCACATACATATCAACCGCTTTGATCGAATAGGTTGAAAACGCCTTGTAATAGTTATTCTTGATAAAGTCCGTTGCGTATTCCCAAAGCTCGTCCTGCGTATAAGCGTTCTGGAAACTCTGAGTCCTGTAGATCGGTGTATAATCGGATTCGGCTGTCCGGTAGTCGTTTGCCGAATGGAATCCGACGTTCAGCTGTTCATCCGTATACAGATCGTTCATCAGGCCGACGGAAATATACTTCGTCGCGTGGGTCTGCGTCTGGCCATTCTTATCCGTATAGGTTTTGCCGTTCACATAAATGGCGTTGCCGTTTGTTCCGGTCGCCCCTACAGGAATCAGTCTTGTGAACACGTTATCGAAATTCGGAGACTTCGAAAAGTCCAGCAGATTCTTTCCTATTTTGATTTGCGGACGGACGCCGTCTCCGAGGTCTCTCGTGTAATCCTTATACCAGTCCAGATACAGCTGGCCGTTTGTCAGCCGCGTTGTAAAATGCCCGCCGTATTTCTTGGCAAGGTTCTGCAGCAGCGAAAGGGACTGTGTCCAGCTGGTCGGTTCGAGCTTCTTCTGCTCGTTTGGCAGTGTAAAGCTGATCGTTCCCTTGTATATCTTCTTCCAGGCATACGCCGCGTCGTCTCCGATCATCGTATTATGATTGTCGATGACCCGGTCAAGATACGTTTCAATGCCGATTTCCTTCAGAGCGTCTTCTTTGACGCCTTCATAATACGTGTCGTTCAGGAATCCGAGACCGCCTTCACAGTGCACCTGCTTTGACTGCACGATGGAGGAAGAGTTTTCCTTCAGAACCCGTCCGTAAAATACGGCGTCTGTTCCATACTCAACTAGCAGCCTCGTTTTCATCTGAATCAGTGAATCAAAGTACGGCGATTTCGCGTCCATATTGAAGTCAAGGCTGACCGCGTTTCCTTCGCTTGCCGTCAGTTTGAACTGTGAAACCGGAATGCCGTGCTCAAAATCTGTCGGGATTTCAAACATAAGATCCGGACCGGCAACGATATTTCCGGAGGAATTCTTGTAATTGTAGATATAAACTTTAAACATTTACAGGTGTCCCTCCTCGTGATAAATCAGTACTTTCCCGGTTCCGGTCAGCGTCAGCGTATTCGCTCCTTCTGAAGATAAGCCAAGCTGCATGGATCGGTTGGAGGTATTGACCGTTCTTGTAATCCCGCCGAATGTCCCTGTCACGGATGCTCCGCTTTCGTAAACCATAACCGGCCGGTACATATAGTCATAAGCATACAAAGTAATATTTCTTGTATTGCTGCTGAGTGTATACTCGTATTGCGCATAGTAAATGCTCATAATGTACGGATCCAGCTGGTAATTGATCGTAACTCTGGATCTGCTCTCCCCGGGTTCAAAATTTCCTACTGTAAATCTTCCGTTATAGTAAAAATCCGGATCATCCCTCAGGATCATCTGCATCTTCTTTCCGTGAATGGTTGTCATGATGGCAGATCTGATCGCTTCAGGATTTGTATACGGATCTGAATTGTCAACAAAAAAAGAAAAACTCCCGGACCGGAGACCGTACTGGGGTTTTCCTGTCAGATAGTCTGTCAGGTCCAGCTGCATATCCGATCCGGGGATTTCCACCATTTTGATTTGCACCGATGGCGGTGCGACAACAGGCTTGGAAGCAGGAATCAGATGCCAGTCCGTCCAGGTATTTGCGACGGTTTGATACGTCCTCTGGGCAAAATCCATCTTGATAAACGAAATGGAATGCTCCTCGTTATAATAAGTCCCGTTATTACTGTACATGAGATTCCTCCTCCCCCGTAAAAATAGTAAATTGTTATACAGCGTTTCCGCGTATAATGTAGGCGATCTTCTGACCGATAAGGTCGTCGATTTCGTTGTAAATGGCGCCGGCAAGCTTGCCTGTGTCAAGGAAAATCGACATGCCTCCGAATGCGGAAGCAAGGTCGCCTGCTGTAGCGGCATTTCCGGCAATAGCGTTGATGGAACTGTTAATCGTGTCAAGCTGATTGGTATAATCGTGAACCGGCTGTTCCGTTGTGGCATTGGCTCCGGCAACGGCAGCGACAAGCGCGGCCATGTCAAAGTTGATCGTGCCGCCGTCAAGGTTCAGTCCGTTTGTGGCAAGCTGCTGATCCAAATATGCCTGGTCAAATGATATGACCGGACGAAGTTCGATCTTTGGCTGAAGAGCTCCTGTTTCATCTTCAGCGAAAGCTTCTTCAATCGCACCGCTAAGTGATTCAGCAAATCCTGCAATGATATCTGTATTTCCTGTTAAGGTTTCGATAAAACCTCGGAACTCATCATTATACGCAGACTTAAAATCAAATGTCCATGTAACAAGATTTGTTTTGGAATATAAGCTCATTGCATTTGCTATTTTCTCAATAATTTCAACAACCTTCAAACCGTAATTAAGCTTATTCAAATTTACTTCATTGATATCAACAGTAAAACCGTTGATAAAGTTTGTAATGAATTCATTAATTTTTGGCGCAAATTCAACAATCTGATCAGAAAGCTTTTGAAACTTACTCATGCTCATATCATCGGTCATTTTACTGGCGGCATTTGCAAAACCTTCAACAACATTTACAACAATGCCGACAACACGAATCGAATTCTCATCCAAATTATCGCCATAGGAACTCTTTAAAGATTCCTTAATAGGATTAATATTTGTAAAGAATTCTTTTATACGTTGCCCAAATATTTTGATTTCTTTTCCAAACTTTGATAGAGAATTATCACCTAAAATTGTCTTCGCCAAAACGGATCGTTCTCCGCCTGCGTCAGTAAACAATTTGGCAATTTCAGTAACCGTAGTTAATACCTGCTTTGCGGCTTCAACATTGTCAGTGGTAAGACCGGAAATACCATTTGCAAATATGGACATTGTTTCGCCAAGAATATTAAATCCATAAGATACGTCTTCAATATTTGGAAGTTCACGATTGCTGTATGTTGTGAGCCCGCTGTAGATAGCTTTAAATGCTTTTGACACAAACTGCCCAAACGAATCTAATGTAACAACCTGATTCATTCTTACAATCTCAGCGCTCGGATTATTAATTGTTTCGAACGTTTTCAATGACTCACTGAAATGCTTCATCATCGTTGCCACTTGTGAAATCAATTCAATTCTCTTGTCAAGAGCTTCTTTAAATTCATTTGTATCAAGTGCGGCAGATGAAACCTTAAGATTTGCATTATTTGCATTGCCGGGTAATCCGTCAATGGTTGCGGTTAGATCAATGGATTCATAAAACTTGGATATAAGAACTCCAATCTGTTCGATTACTGAAATCGCGGGTTCCATTTTATCATAAAGCTCAGAAAGACTTGTAATCGCCGGTCCTAAATATCCAAGCATACCGTCAACGGACTCGCCGATCATTGTGAATACTTCGCTTAACCCGTCAAACAAGGATTCAAGACTGTTCGAAATAAGATCTGATCCTACGGCAACTAATCCAAGCTCTCCCAAACGGGTAAGCAAATTGGATATGACTGTTCCATACCATGTAGTTCCATCGCCGTTTCCAAACAAATCTCCAATTGTTCCAGCACTCTCTTTTACAGCAAGCGCTATAACAATTGAATTAATGATCCCTGTTAAAGACGTTACAAAGTTACCGACTTTTTCAAGCGTTTGTATTGTTCTTTCCCATTTTTTAGTTCCTTCGTCACTTATATCCTGGGAAAGATAAGTTATCCAGCCAACAAGTGCTACAAGCCCCGTAATAGCGGTTTGAATTGCAAGCCACTTTGCGTCGTAACCAATGGACTCTATTTCATCCGCAATTGATAGTACATCACTAAGCTTTGTAAATACAATTGCAATCGCTACGCATATAGCAACAGTTTTCAGAGTATCTGATTCGCTCACTTTATTCAGAATATCTGTAAAACCGCCCATAATATCGCCAATTGTATTTATAGCGGTTTTTGTATTTTCAGCTTTTTTCTCATAATTTGGCCCGATATCAGTCTCTACAAAGTCACTTTTCTTGACAAGATCTTCTTTAGACTTTTCCAAGGCTTCGATTTCTTTTTTAAGTGTTGCCTGATCCTCTCGCCATTTTTTAATATCCTCATAATTGCTGGGGTCATATGTCCAATAATTGCTTTTTCCTAGTTTAGTATATTTTAAAGTGTCTTTACCAGCTGTTCCAACTTCATGATATTCCAGATCGTTATAAATATTTTTTAATTCTTCGATTAATTTCTTTCGGTCAATCAATTCTTCTTTCACATCATCCAAATTTTCAAGACTGTTAACAGCTTCCTGTATTGCTTCTTCTGCAGCTGCGGCCGGCGATTGACCATCGGCTCCGAATCCAAAAAGTCCTCCCAGACTTCTTGTTATGCTTTCTTTATCCATGCCGGCGTCATTGTTTCCAAAAAGTCCGCCAAGCAGCTTCGGTACCTGCAGCTTCACTTCATCCACAGCGGCGCTGATAAATGCCGGAATCGTCTTTGTGATGAAATCGAAGATCGTCTGCCCGATATTCTGTATGGCGGTAAACAAGCCCTTATCTTCGTCGGAAGTATTCTCGTCCTCGATATGCCTGGTAATCGCGTCTGTAATACTTTCACCCTTTTGATGATTTGTGTTCAGCCATTCAGTAGCCTCTGCAATTTTACCTGCTAACCACTCAAAAGCACTGTTCAGTCCGCCGATAATGTCCGGAGCGAGATTCGCAAAAGCATCCTTAATAGAACCTCCGATCGAAAGGATGGATTCCCAGAGATTGAATCCCTGCTTCTTCTCTTCAATCTTCTTCTTCGCGGCTTCCAGCGCTTCCTCATATTCCTTCGGATTGATGATGTTGCCGAAGGCGTCCGTATAGCTTGCTGTGATTTCTTTTTCCTTCTGTTCAAACATCTTCTGTTCGGGGCTCTTGACGAGCTCATCAAAGAAAGCTTTGATAAGGGAAGGAACCTCACGCACACGATCCGGAAGCTCTTCTGTAATAAACTTGTTGGCATCTGCAACGGCATTGGTAAGCCAATCGCTCAAAGCCGAAGGCACCTCTTCACCGGTTTCATTCCCCTGGTCATCCTTTTCAGGCTGCCAGAACAATCCGTGAATAAACCGCTGAAGAATGCCGGCGCCGCTTTTAAGAGCGTCTTCGACGCCTTTAGGCAGATCTTCCATAATAAACGTTTTAGCATAGGAAACTGCCTCTGTAAGCCAGTTTGCGAGCTCCCTACGGACTTTTACTTCTTTGGCGAAGTTAAAGAACCGGCTGTTTGTCGGATGATCATCTTCTGACAAAAGTCCGTAAACAAATCGGGTTATAATGGATGGGATGCTTTTAACAGCGTTCGGAATGGTTTCGGTAATAAATGTCTTTGCTGTTTCAACAGCTTGCGAAAGCCAGTTCACAAGCCCCATTCGTACTTTAACCCCTTTGGCAAAATTAAAGAACTTACTGGTGGTTGCCTTATCGTTTTCAAGTACAAGGCCGTATATAAACCGTTGAACCAGTCCTATACCATTGCCAAGAACCTCTCTTATACCATTCGGAAGAGTTTTGGTAATGAATGTCGTTGCGTCATTTTTCGCGCCTTCCAGCCATTCCCCAAATGCTGTAGGAACATCAGTCTTCACCTTATTCCCGCTGGCGTCTTCCTCATGAACCCACAGAAGCTCATTGATAAAGGTCCCGACAACGCTTCCGACTGTGCTGATAAATGAAGTAATTTTCCCGGGCAAGCCTGTGATAAACTCAATGGCTTTCTCTTTCGCGTTGGTAAACCATTCATTCAGCGCCGTCGGAACTTCCGTCTCTTCCAGCATGGACCCGTTATACCGCATGGTCTTCGTATAAAACAGCCCATGAATAAACTCCGTAACCAGCGACGGAATAGACGCAAGGAAACTCGGAATCTTTGCAATGAATTCCTGCGTATCTTTAATCGCCTGATCAAGCCATTTCTTCAGTTCGGTTGGAACTTCCATTTCTTCCAGCATAGAGCCGTTGTATCGCATAGTCTTTTTATAGAACAAACTATGAAAGAACTGCCCGATCAACGACGGAAGCTTTCCGATCTTCCCCGGAATCTTCGCGATAAAGTTGGAAACGTCTTTAATCGCCTTATTGAACCAGGCTTTTACATTTTGAACAAATTCGTTCGTCTTGAAGAAATTGGCGACGTTATCAAAGAACCCGCCCTCGTTTCCGTCGACGCCGAGTCCGAGAAGCTTCCTGATATCGTCGAGCAAAGCGGCGAAAAATGTCTTTACCGCGTTAAGACCGTCGGTACATGCCGTTTTAATACCCTCAAAATCCTTCGTTATCTGTCCAAGGACTCCTTCGCCGTCTCGCAGCTTCTGAATCGAATTGCCGCCAAGCTTCTCAATGATCAGGCCGAGAACATCTCCGAAGAATCCAAGACTGTAGCTTACACTGTCGATAGAAAGTCCAAGGAAAAATGTTCCGACCTCTCCAAGGAAGCCGACAATCTCTCCGAGAAACTTCGTAACAGGTTCCAGAGCGGTAACCGTTTCCCCGACATTGCCGGCAAAATTAATGAAAGAATCAAATAAACCATAAAGGGTGTCTTTATTATTCTCAACAACAGTAAACGCTGTACTGATGGCGGTTCCGACAATCCCGAACACAGACGCAATCTTGCTTAAAGCGCCGCGAAGCACTTCAAGTCTCGAAGAACCGTCTTTCATAACCGGTTCATTCATCCAGTCACGGAAGTCGTTAGCCGCGCGAAGAACCTTATTTGAAAAATCTTTAAATCCCCATGCCGCTTCTTTCAACTTTACGCCAAGGGATTCAATCATGGCTCCGCCTTTTTCATCTTCCGGATCCACAATTCCAAACAAATCTTCAAATGTCAGAATTAAAGTTCCAAGCGCGCCTGTAATATTCAGGATGGATTCCCTGAATGCCCTGCCGCCGGCTCCTTGCCCTTCAGCGTCCAAAGTGTTAAATGCATCAAGCACCGCGTTTCGCCAGGAACTGATCCGGTAAATAGAATTAGCGAGCGGTGACCTGTCATCCGAAAGTTCGGTAAAAAATGCTGTCGCCTCAGAAAGCTTTCCGAACAATCCTTCAAATGTTGTCGCCCATCCTGTTGCCACAACGTCCTTAAGAGTGCCAATAACATCAGCAAAGCTTCTGGCTTCCTTAGCTGCCTGAAAAGCACGTGTAGAAAATTCCTTCAGTTGCTCATCAGATAAACTATCCAGATCGACTTGAAGATCTTCGAAATAAGAAAGCATTGCGGTGGCATATTTCATGGTTTCCTTATCAAGCCATCCGTATGCCAGCGTATTCCGGAATCCCTGCGTTCCGACAGTTTTTCCGCCCTGAACCGCTTTATTGATATTATTCATTGTCTTGTAAATCTTATTTCCGTCTTTATCCAGCGAAGATACAAGCGTTCCCGCTTTCTCACCGGCCTCCATGAAAACCTTCATAATATCTTCTGATGCCATATGCAAGCTTTCAAGACTCATCCAGTCAGTAATTCTCATTGTTCCGCTGGAATATGCCTGCGAGAAATTGGTAAATGCCCGCTGTGCGTCATATATATTAACGCCTGCGGAAGCAGCCATGTTCGCTAAACCTTCAACCATTCGCTCAGCTGTCTCAATCTGTGATATACCATCCAGTTGTTTAACACCGGCGGCGACAAATTGACTTAACGCGGTTGTCATCTGATTCAGGCTGTAGCTGGTCTGGTCTGAATATTCGCCAAGTCGCTTGATCGCTTCGTAGGACTGCTCTTCATCTTTTCCTGCGGAAGTCATCGTTCGGACGGAGTTCAGGATCTCCGTATATTTGCTCATGCCGACGCTGACCTGCTGGGATCCGATGCTCCGCACAAACCCGAGCACCGACTGCTCCATCCGCAGGAATACGCCGGCAACCTGATCCGCCAGCCCGGTCAGCAAGCTCTGCTTGATCATCCCTGTGAAACTGGTGAATCGGTTGCTCAGCTTCTCCAGTGAATTCCCCATCGATTCGGCGGATTTGCTGGCTTTGTCGGACAGATCCTTGATGGAATTCGTCGCGGCTTCCATGTTCAGGCTTTGCTTCAGCTCGTCAAGCTTTTTGATTGTCTTGTTAACGCCTTTCTCAAAATCACTCGCGTCAAATTTCGCGGCTACGATCCGCTCGTCAACCGTTGTGGCCATGCTGTCCGACCTCCTTCCATGCTTCGTCCGCCATACTCTTGAAAATCACCTCGATCGCGGGGTTGATATAATCCGTTCCCTTTACGTATCCGCCGTTCCGGGTCGCGTGACCGTACTGCAGCAGGATCGCCACGTTTGCCCAGTCGTCCACCACATGGGTGTTCGACCAGACGATTTCATATCCGCCTTTTCCGTCCTCGGCAACCTCATATTTCCACGAGTCCGCCGTTTTTCCGCTGTCCTTCGGGGTGGCTTCCCGAAGCGCTTCAACGCCTTTTCGTCCGTATTTGTCGAGGATCATTTTGATAACCGGTTTAAACTTGAAGGCCCTTGTCAGGAATCTCTCCAGGTTGTTAAAATTCCCTCTGTGTTCAAAATTGATTTTCATCCAGGAGGGCCTCCCTCAATCGTTATTTTATCCGTGCCCGCCGTTCTTCTTCAGCCGTGCGCTGTTGATCGCGGCGTTCATCGCGTAAATCTCCTGTTTGCTCATTTGCTGCGGATTGCCCTTCGCGTTGCAGATCTTGATCAGCGTAATCAGCCGGTTCAGCCGCCATTTTTCGCATTCAAACGGGATCCCGTTGCTGATCATCCAGTAGTAAATCAGCTCCGAAGTCGGTATTTCCGATTTATGGTTCCGGTTGTTCCGCCGGTCATAAACCGTGGTGGCAGTCGCCGGATCCATGATATATTCCTGAATCTTTTTCAGGTTTTCATATCCGATCAGCGTGTAAACCTCATCCGGAGCGTCCTGGTTAATCGTCATGCAGCGCACATAATCCGCAAACTCCGCCGGTGTCTTCTCCGTTGTTGTAAGGAAAGGTTTTTTCCATTTTGATTCCCATTTGGCTATGGAGAGCAGGGAATGCTCCAGCTTCAGCGTGCAGGCCCGGCAGTTGGTGAATGTCTGCGTAACAGGGTCAAAGTATTCCTGTTCGGGGATCTTGAGAATCAGCATTCCCCTTATCCTCCTTATGTTTCAAAAATATCATCCCTCAGATGTCATTCCGAGCGTAGCCGAGGAATCCCTTACTATCCTTCGCGTCATCCTGAGCGTAGTCGAAGGATCTTCTCCGTGTCATCCCTCAGATGTCATTCCGAGCGTAGCCGAGGAATCCCTTACTATCCTTCGTGTCATCCTGAGCGTAGTCGAAGGATCACTTCCTTTTATTTCACAATGTTCAGCAGATGGGCGTTGCCGTCATCCGGAACCGTTTCTTCCTTCTTTTCTTCAGCAGCCTTCGATTCGGAACTCTCCCCGCGCAGCTCCTCAGGCATCAGCGCGTTGATGAACGCCGCTGCCTTCTGTGAATCGGAAATCAGCTCCATGTAAAGCTCGCTGTAGGCTTCCGTATGCGCGAACATATCGGAAAGCTCCTTGCTCTTGTTGAACACCCGGCCGTCAGGGCTCTTCTCGCCGTAGGCCTTCAGGATAATTGTCTTGAAGGCTTCGATCAGCTTCGGAATATCCTGCTTGTCCAGGATCAGCTGCAGCAGCTGCCGCATGCCGCCCGTCACGCCGAGCTCCATTTCCATCAGTTCCGCCTTGTTCAGGTTGAAATAGAAATTTTCAGAGCGTTCCACACCGTTGTAATCCGTATATTTAATCAGTTTCTTAAGCATTGTTTTTCTCTCTCCTTTTCTTTATCTCCGCTGTGTCATCCTGAGCGTAGTCGAAGGATCCCTTACTAACACTCTTTAAAAAAATAGTCATTGAATAAAAGGAAAAGAGAGCACCTCCGGTAATTCAGAAGTGCTCTCTTATAATCCTTAAAAATCAGGCAAACGCGCCAAGAACCGCGTCCGGAAGCGGAAGGGTCGGGGTCAGGCCGCTGTTTCCGTCCGTGCCGTAAATCTGGTCAATCAGCGTGCCCAGCTTGGTGCTGTCCGCCTTGGTGCTGTCGATCGTGATCTCGCAGGTCGCCTTATAGCCGGTCACCTCAACGGGAGTGGAATCCGCTTCCCAGCTGAAGGAAATCGCGTCCGGGTTCTCGTTAATGGTGGTGTAGCTGCGTCCGGAAGGAGACGCCGTGGAATTGTAGATGATGTGAAGCTTGTATCCCTTGTCCATACCCGGGTGCGCTTCGTCACCGATCTTGGATTTGTAAACCAGGCCGAAAGCCTTACGGGACTGCTGTCCAAGGAAGACACCGGTCTTCGCCTGGGCGCTGCCGTCGCATTCGGCCCATTCAGCCGGATAGGTATAGGCTTCGATCGTGAAGCCGAACTTTTCAGCCGCGCGCATCGAAGCGTATTTGATGTCGTCGGCCCACAGGTCGGTCAGATCCGCGCCGCTGGGGTTCTCGTTGATGGCGGTTACGCCGTTCCAGGCGACACCGGTCTCATAGCCGTTGCTTCCCATGGGGAAAAGAGCAACCTCACTTACACCGGCTTCGATTTCGCGTTCACCGGTCTGGTGCCATTTCATTTTCGCCATAATTCTGTTCCTCCGTTTAATAGTAGATAGTGTACGAAAAATGATTCAGATTATCTGATGTGAAAAACCGGTCGAATCTGCAGTATTGCAGGTCGTCGATCCGGTCCCGCATCGGATCTTCAGGATCTTTTGTGATGTACGTCAGGTTGTATCGGTAGAGCCTTCTGTAAATTTTGTTTTCCGCGTGAACGTCGTTCGCGCTGTCAAGATGGTAAACAATGCACGGATATTTCAGCTTCATTCCCGTAGGCGGCTGGAAATATACGTTCCGCGATTCAATCAGCTCTTCCAGCATGCGCTGCAGCTCAACACGTCTCTGGCTCATGATACTGCCCTCCGATCGTGAGGATCACCCGGGGATACTGGATCTCGGCGTTGGTGATTTTCCATGTATCCCCGAGCCATCTCACAAATTTCATGGCGCCCATATTCGCCGTAGCGAACCGGTCCGCCACGATACTGATTCGGTTGTTGATGACCAGATTGTCGTTGAGAGACGCGTTTCCATTTTGATCCCAGCGCCGGCTGTTGCTCAGCACGTCGCCGTAGTATCTCCGCTCCGTCAGAACCTCGTTCCATACGCCGGGATGATTCTCAGGATCCGTTTCCTCCGTGATCAGGAAACCGACTGTTCCGCTGAATCTGGCCATTCAGATCACCGCCCGTTGAATCAGGCGCCGGTCACGGTCTCGGAAGCCGCGCTGGGAGTGCTGTTAACGGTGTAGCCCGGATAGTACTCATCCTCGTGGTTCGCGGCATTGGCGGGAGCGGGGCTGATAACCTCTTCGATGGAGATCGCGCTGTAAGGCTTCACCAGGGCGCCGGAGCAGCGGGTCTCGATCAGGTATTTCTGCTGGTTGTAGTCGATATCGAAGTCCTCGAACATGTTCACGCTGCCGCCCTTGTCCGCGCCGACGTTGTAGTCGTTGAGGTTGACGATGATCGCCAGGGGCTTGTAGGAGTTGTTGCCGGAATTCCGGTAGGTGGAGGCATCCGCCATGACGGGCACGGTGATGATCTCACGGACGCCCAGCACGTTCGCGGCGGTCTCCCGGGTGGGATACAGGAAGTGGCCGATGCCATCCTCCAGCAGGAGCAGGTCGCTCAGGCAGTCTTCGGTCATGAAGCAGACCGCGTTGCCGCTGCCCTTGTAATCCTTCCAGGCCTTCCGGACGGTCTTGATGAAGGTCTTGGCCTTCGCTTCGCCCTGAACCTCGGTCAGCGTCTTGTGCACGGTGTAAAGGCTGTCATCGTGGAAGATGCTGCGGATATGGCTCTCGCTGATATGATCGTCGGAAGAGGTCAGGCGGCCGTCGCCGACCAGGATCGCCCGCGCGATTTCCTCGTCCAGCATCATCCGCATTTCGCCCTTCAGCCAGGCGACGACGTCGAAGTCAGTGATGTCCAGAACGTCGTCCCGGTCCAGCTTCTGCTTCTTGTAGATGGTCTGCGGATCGGTCGTCCGCTTGAGCAGCGTGAAGACCTCGTTCACCTTCGCGTTGCCCTTGATGTAACCCTTCGCCCGGGCTTCGTCGGCGGTGATGTCCGCGAACAGGGTCTTGATCCGGCTGAAGGGAGTGTGCTTGGTGCCCTGCATGACCTTGGACACCCAGCCCATGTCACGGTGGATAAAATCCGGGGTATTGTTGATGTTCCGGGCATCCGGGAACAGCCAGTCGATCTGCTCGATACCGTAATCGGCAGTGTGGGCAAGAACCGCCTGACGCAGGCTGCCGTCGCGCTTGGCGTCCTTAAAGATCGTCTCGATCTCGGAGTGGGTCAGGGTGTTGCCCTTCTCGGTGGTTTCATTCATGGTTCCGTCGAAAACATTCCTTTTCATTTCGTCATTTCCTCCAATTTCAGAATGGGCGACCGCGAGAGCTTCCTCTTCGTCGTAGTCGTCTTCGTATTCATCTTCCTCGTCGTAATCCTCGGGGTCGTAGTCTTCGTCGTCGTACTCGTCGTCGGCTTCGGGATCCTCATAATCCTCGTCGTCCTCTTCCTCTTCGTACTCGTCGTCGGCTTCAACGTCCTCGTCTTCGTACTCGTCTTCGGGTTCTTCCGCTTCGCCGTCATAGCCGACCGCTTCCAGCGCGTCGATCTGGCCCTGCTCATACAGAGCATTCAGCACCATGCGCTGTTCGTCGGTCATGCCGTCGATGATGGCCTGAACGTCGATCGTTCCTTTTTTGCTCATCTTTTCTTCCTCCGTGTTTTCTTCTTCAGACTCTTCCTCAGGCGTGGTTTCCTCGTCCTCAGGCTCGTCTTCAGGTTCTTCTGAATGGCACAGGATCTTCTGCTTCTGCGTAAAGATCAGGGCCTCTTCATCATCGAGATCTGTGGTACCGTCACTGTGCGCGAAGTTCAGGTTCTCAATCCTGGCGCCTTTATTGGCTCCGGTGAGCACCAGGCTGACTTCCTTGATGGATCCGTGGATCACATCGCTGCCCCGCTGCACAAGCTGATTCGCGTAGATGGAGAACTGCTTGATGTCGCCGTTCGCCACCGCGTTTTTGGCCGCCTGCGCCTTATCGTTCTTGTTGAACCAGCAATAGCAGTAGACGCCCTTGTCACGGTTCTCCAGCAGCGCGTGCCCCAGAATGTTCTCCGGGTCCGTATGGCAGTGCTGGTAGACCATCGGGACTTCTTCTCCATCGTTGTCGATAAAGGCGTTCGGACGGATGACCCGGCCGTCAGTGCATTTGATGTTGCACATCGTGGCCCAGCCGGAAATGTCATAAGGTCTGTCCATTGACATTGCTCTTTCCTCCGAATGTGTTGTTTTTCATTTTGATTAGTCGTGTCTAACTCATGTTGAAATAAAAAACTTCACTGTGTCATTCTGAACGCAGCGAAGAATCTTATTGGCTTTTTCGCTCAATGTCATTCCGAGCGTAGCCGAGGAATCCCTTACTATCCTTCGTGTCATCCTGAGCGTAGTCGAAGGATCTTCTCCGTGCCATCCCTGGATGTCATTCCGAGCGTATCCGAGGAATCCCTTACTATCCTTCGTGTCATCCTGAGCGTAGTCGAAGGATCTTCTTAGCGTCATCCCTCAGATGTCATTCCGAGCGTAGCCGAGGAATCCCTTACTATTCATTACCCGGTATTAGGCGCACCGCCATTGCCCGGCGGAGCACCCGCTTCTTCCTCGTCTTCGAGATTCCCGCTCTTATACCGTTCCGCAAGCTCCACGATTTCACCGTCGCTCAGCTCTTCCAGATCCTTCTCGGTAAGACCCGCCTCAAGCAGTGTCTTCCTGGCTTCCTCAACCTCTTCCGGATCGGGCTGTTCCTCCGGCGGTGCCAGTCCGCTGTCCTCCTGCTGCGGCATGTTGCTGTTGCGCAGCTCGTCCGCCTTCGGATCGTCGCTCGGCTTCATTCCGATAACGCTGCGGATCTCGTTGGCCGTCATGATTTCGTTCCTTGTGAACTTGTCGGCGATATCTGCGATATTGTTAACAGGAACCAGCTTGAAGTGATCCTGGAAATACATAATGGATTGGCCCTGCGTCCGTCCCGTTTTGGTCAGGAATTTCCGGCGCATCTCGTCGCACAGCGCGGCGAGGATCGGCTCAATCACCCGGTTGTAGTAATTCAGCATGGCTTTTTCGTCCGCGGTGCCGTTCATGATTTCCGGCGTCAGTCCGAGCTGGCCATACAGCTGATTGGTCAGGTCACGGATCTGGTCAAGCAGGTTGTTTTCAAGCGGACGGTTCAGCTGGGTAACTTTCTCTGTGGCGTCGATGTAGGCAATGCCGTACTTCGATTCAACCAGCTGCTCTTCAATCTTCTTCTTGCGCTTCTCCGCCTCCGCCATCCGCGTATCCGTCTTGATGGTGTAAGGAAGCTGAATTAGCATATCAAGCTTGTTGGCTCCGGTGTTCTCGTCGATCATGTCCTTCAGGATCAGCTTGCGAAGCAGCCGCTGAAGGGTGGAGCTCGGCTCGTTCATAACGGCATAGAAAGGATTCTCAACGATCGCCACCGTTCGTTTCGGAAGGACAACCTCCTCCTTGATTCCTTTCTGCTCGTTATACAGCAAAACTTTAACCGCTTCCGGATACCACTGCGTAACCTTCGCCGTCCGTATGGACAGCACGTCATATCCGCCGCTGACGGTCGGATTGATATCAGTGTCCACAGGAACCAGGGCGACGCAGCCTTCATCAAACATGCTCATGACCGCATCCTGAATCAGTTGCCTTCCGGTTTGATCGGTGTTCGCGTCGAGTGTCAGGCATTCATTCAGATGGGAACGGATCGTTTCCTCGTATCTTTCGTTCTCATTCACCCGAACATGCTGGATCTTGACTGCAGCGGTGTCTACAGCAATTCGGTTGTAGATTGCCGTAACAATGGACCGTTCTTTTCCCCTTGTCAGCCGTGCACGGTCGGGGCGGCTGCTGCTGGCGTACCCGATAGACACGGGATTTGGATTGCCGTAAATTACTTTATAGTCATCCGTGGGGTCTCGATTGTTTCGAAAGGCATTCCAGGCATGCTGGAGCCGATTCATCAATGAGGCCATAGCATCACCTCAATGTCATAGAAAAATTGCCGAGGAACCTCCCGGCATCTGGGTGGACCCGGACCATTCGGTCAGCCCACAGGTTTTATTTTCATTTTGATTGAAATATGGTATAATTCATGGATAAAGGAGTTGATCACCAATGATGTCAGCGGACTGCCCGAAGTGCGGCGCAACGAATCTCTTTGACGAAACAAAGAAAATCCCGGCCTACTGTTCCTTTTGCGGAGCTCATCTTCCCGATATGACGGAATATGTTAAGCGTTCCCTGAATCTCGGAATCGACCGGGAATACTTTAAGATGGACATGCAGCGCGCCGATAAGAACATCGAATACGTCACCAGGGACACGAAACGCATCACCAAAGATATCCGAAGGCAGAATATCAAAAACATAGCTTCCGTCATCGGAATGATTCCGAAACTGTTTGCGTTATTCATCCTTCTTTTGGGTTTCATCATTCTATTCATAACAGTGGTCAAAACCTATTAACGCTTTTTCCGCTTTCCGGAACTTCCGGAAGGCTTGGCTCCGTACCGTGTCCCCTTGAAAGCCGAATTCATCTCCCGCTTCCAGGCGTCCCGCTTGGCCACCGCCTTTGCGTGTCCCTTCGCGGTAGTCCGGTACTTAGCCGCCATAGCCCGGCCCTTCTGGTAAGCCGCGGTGCCAAGTCCGGCCGCGGAAAGAAGCGCCAAGGCCTGCATCTTCTGCCTGGCTGTGAATCCCGAGGATTTTTGAGCAGCGGAGAGATTGACGCCATCCGTCGCCATTCTTGTTGCTGAAGTATTTCCGACAGGCCCGGTTCCAAGTCCTTCGCCGGTTTTAAAAACCTCTTTCGCCTGCCCGACAATATTCCTGCTTCTGGCATGACCGCGTTCGGCAAGCTCCTGAAGATGCGCTGCGCTTGCTTCGTCAAGCCGCTTTTTGGCTAAAGATCGGATTCCGGTATGAACTCCGGTCCCTGCCAGTCCGATGCCAAGCGCGACGCCTGCCAGCCGGTTATGCTTCTTCGCTTCCTCAGCCTGAGCTTTAATGTCCGCTTTCCGGTTCAGCTTTGAAAGCTTCTTCATTGCTTTCGCGTATTGCCTGGAAAGCTTCTTCTCATTTCTGCTCTGAATGGCTTTCCGTACGCCCCACTTCATTCCTTTGATTCCATAATGCGCAAGGTGATCCGTGGAACGTATAACCGCGTAATATTCACTCATTTAAATCACCCGGCTTCAAATAATTATCCGCGGTTACTGCTGCGGCGGCGTTTCTTCCCGGAAGTGGAGGATCCGCCGTTGGCATACTTCGTTCCGGCAAAGGCCTTATTCATTTCAGATTTAAACTGAGCTGCCTTCTTCTGGGCAGTCTTGGCCCGGTAAGCATTCTTTGCGGCCCCGGCGGCAAGACCCGCGCCAATAGCGCCGGCGCCGATACGGGCAAGAGCATTGTTGCTGATTCCGCTGAGGTTCTTTCTCAAACCAGTACCGGTAACGGATCTTGCAACGTCACTTGCTTTCTTGAGCGGCGTGGCAAGTCCCGCGGCTTTGGCAGCGTCATATGCTTTGCTCAAAGTGCCCGTCTGTTTTCCCCAGGCCTCAACTGCATTTGCACCAGCACGAAGACCATGCCGAGCATTATTGGTAGCTCCCTGAATTTTAACACCGTGCCGCTTAGCAAATTTACCAACCGCGTCCACTCCGGCAGCAACGCCCTTCATGCCTTCGGCTACGCCTTTTGTCCCTGCAACCGCCAATCCACCGGCTACTGCAGCACCAGCCGCAAGCCTCTTCGCGCGTTTACCATATTTCTCAGCATTCGCCGCCCGCTTCTCCAGCTTAGCAAGCTTCTTCTCAGCTTTAGCATACTGGCGCCCGAGACGCCGCTCATTTCCGCTGGCAATAGCCCTTCTGACACCCCATTTCATGCCTTTCACACCATAATGCGCAAGATAATCATCCATGGGAGTTGTGGCAACGCCATAATATTCACTCATTATGTTCTACCCCCGTTTACTGTTACTTTTCTTTTTTAATTTCATACGGAGTTCCTTTAAAGGCATTCTCCATTTCCCGTTTAAATTCATCGCGTTTAGCAACCGCTTTTGCATGACCTTTGGCAGTAGTCCTTTTCTTTGCAGCAATAGCTTTTCCTTTGGTAACCGCATAAGTTCCTAACCCAGCTAATCCTGCTCCTGCACCAACATAACCAACAACTTTTCCAATATCGGCACCTAATTTACGAGCATTTTTTCCTTTATTATATTCTTCCTTTATACTGTTATATGTTTGATCGCTTTTAGCAAGATCGTCATTTAACCATTTTTCAATATCATTGCTTTGTCGTTTCCACTCAGCTTCTGAGATTTTTCCCGAATTATATTGACTGTTGGTGTATCCTTGCATTTGTAAATAATCATCAGCTCTTCTGCCAATCTCACGTTCGTTTTCATCTATCTTATTATTTGTGATTATCTTATGCAAAGAATTTATATAATGCAAAGTATGATTCGTTCCGGTCCCTGCTACAGCAAGGCTTGTTCCAGTAAGCCCGACTTTTCCGGCAACTTTGGCAGCCTTATTATACTTATTTGAAAGCTCGGCCTGCTTCTGAACATCAGTTCGGTCGTTCAGTTTCTGCAGCTTCTTCGAAGCCTTGGCATAGTGCTTGGAAAGCTTTTTCATGTTTCCTTTTTCAATAGCTTTCCGTACTCCCCACTTCATGCCTTTAACGCCGTAATGCGCCAGGTAATCCGTAGAACGTATAACAGCGTAGTATTCAGACATCTGAATCACCTGCGCTTTCTCTTTCTTGATTGGGCAACATACTGACCTTCATATTTTGTTCCTCTGAACACGTTGTCCATCTCAGTCTTAAATTCGGATGCTTTTGCTCTGTATTTCGCGCCGTGTGAAGCCCGGTAAGCATTCTGACCAGCTTTTGCAGCAAACCCCAAAGCGGCAAGACCTGTTCCAACTCTGAGAACGGTATTCTTTGAAGGAGCTTCAACATGCTCATACTTCCATACTCCGTCTTTTCCAAGAACCGGCTTATCATAGGACGGTATGATAGAAGATTTCTCTTCGCCCCAGTTTTTAACATGCTCAGATAACTCGCTTAATCTTTTACCTTTCTTTGCGAGTTTAGCCGCTGTATTTGCTTTTTCAGCATTTAAATTATAAAGACTTAAACCCAACTCTTTATATTTTTTACCTTTTGCGCCAAGATACTTGGAAATGCCTGCTGTTCCTGGAATGGCAATGGAAGCAGTCCCTGCGGCGGCAGCCCCGTAAGCGGCAGCTTTAGCTGCATACTTCGGACTGTTGGATCCGATATCCTGAAGCTTCCTCAATTTCTTTGCCGCTTTCCGAAAATGACGATCAAGAGCTTTATCATTCCCGTAAGCAATAGCTTTCCGTACGCCCCACTTCATTCCTTTAACACCGTAATGAGCAAGGTGATCCGTGGAACGTATAACAGCGTAGTATTCAGACATCTGAATCACCTGCGCTTTACATTTTTAGACTTGGATTTTTGCTGTGGCATCGAATGCGTTGTAACGTTCCCGCTTGGCTTATATTCTTTGGGCTTTCTATTATTTTGATATTCGTTTACTTTCTGCAATTCATGTTCTGACAGTCCTAACATTTCTGTATTAAAATGCTGTTCAAGCCGTTTCCTGTCTTGCCCTTTAAATGCAGTATCCATTTCTTTCTTAAATCTCTTATACTTTTCGATAGCTTTCTTATTTCCACGTTTTGTGGCTCGATATGCAGAAGCTACACTACTCCCAAGCAAACCAGCTCCTGTACCGGCCATTAATGCGCTCGTTCCATACAAACCGGCAGGATGCACTACAAGCCTATATGGATCGTTTGGGAGCAATGCTTTTTGTGCAGCAAGTTGGCCTTTAACTACTCCATATGAGGCCAATCCGCCAAGAGCGCCAAGACCTAATAGTGCCGCTCCAACTTCAGCATTATCTTTGGCCGCCTGTTTTTGGCCTTTTTTATCAGCATGCTTTTTAAGCGTTTCTAATTTGTTTGCTGCCTTAACATAATGCCTGGAAAGTGAATCAATATTATTCTTTTCAATAGCTTTCCGCACGCCCCACTTCATTCCTTTAACGCCATAATGCGCCAGGTGATCCGTGGTTCGTATAACTGCATAGTATTCACTCATAAATAATCACCCGTTCTCTCAATTAATCAAACGCCTCTCGGTTAATCTTATACGCCACCAGAGCATCCATCATGGCGGCGACACTGTCGATCTTCTGATCATTCCGGCGCTTATAAAGCTTCCGATTTCCGTTGGAGTCCTCAATCGTAATGCAATTCCCCATCGTAAACTTCAGGATCTCCTGGTCAAAAATCAACGCTCTTTCTTCAGCCAGCTTCTTAATCTCTCCAAGCGGAACGGATTCCGTCCTGGCACCCTGAATAACCTTCACAATTCCGAACGGCCCATTTTCCGTTCCCCATCTTCCGATAAAGTCTTTTGCGTTGTATGGGTCGTATCCGACACAGCAGACGTCGTATTTCGACTGGGCAATATAATTATCCAGATCATCATACACGTCCATCATGTCGAGGATCGCGCCGTCCATCACGCGCAAGGAATCTTCAGAAATAAACTCGTCGTACTTATTCCGCATGGATTGCGGAAGATTCGTGTAAGTGGATGCTGAAATATAGCATCTCGTCTTTACTCCGAACCGTCCGTCTCCCAGAGGGAACAGGAATGTAAACGCACAGAAGTCGTCGCCCCGTGAAAGGTCGACGCCCATCGAACAGCGCATCTCCCAGAAATCTCTCTTGGTGGAAGTCGGCAGTGTTTCGTCGTAAGTAAAGAAATACGTATAGCCTTCCAGTGGAATTCCAAACCGCTTCGCCAGAATATCGTTCCGTTCGGAAGGTACCTTCTCAGCTTTCTCTTTCGCCTGCTGATAGGTTTCAAAGCTGACGGTCTTTCCGATGTTCGGATTGGCCTTCAGCCACATGCTTGGGTTGTTGACTTCCTTGATGTCATCCAGCTTGTAATACCAGATGCTCGTATACGGATCCTCATATTCACCCTTCAGGATACTCAGGAGCTCTTTCTTGATATCATCCCCGCACGCGTTACGGACGGTTCCCTCCGAACTTGTCGCAAGGATAAAATAATCGTTGGATGCGTTCTCGCTCTGCTCCTTTGCGGCACCCTGCTCAAGGCATTCGATGACATTTTCGCGAATATCTCCCGACAGCCATTCGTCAACGGATGCCACTTTTACACGAAGTCCCTGAAGTTTATCGATCGACATTGGCCGCAATTCGATAATCGATCCGTTCAGGAAATTCTGAATACCCAATTTCGTGGAAGCCAGTTTCACGCGGTTTGCTTTTGATCCTGTCGTGTTCTGTAAACTTCCCTCGGTCAGGAATTTAAATAAAGGACCTCTTGAACGTGTGATCGCTGTCCGGATCGGAGCAAGCGTTTCGTCCGCCTGTCGGATCGTAGGAGCGGTAACAATCTGATCGGAGGTTTCCGTATACACGTTCAGGAAGAAACTGTGAATACAGCTCGCGTAGATCGATTTTGCCGCTCCGCGCCCGACGATCAGAAACTGCCGTTTGATCAGCCGCTTCTTGATGGTCCTTTTCTCGTAATAAATGGAATGCCCGTCAGCGCTGAGTACCGGAATATTTTTCTCAACGAAGTAATACCATCCGAATACCTGCTCCGCCCAAAGCTTGAAAGTATCCAGCATTTTGAGCGGACTGCCGTCTGTCAGGCACATTTCTGCTTCACAGAATTTGATGAAGCATTCAACCGGTTGTGGATCGTAATAGATTCCTGGATTGTCAATCAGATCCTGGATTCGATACATCTCCATGGAAATCTCTTTGCAAACAGGAATCTCTCCGCGAACCACTAACTCCCGAAACTGTGCAAAATACTTTGGCGTGGCTGTATTACTGAGATACAGCAATTATTTCTTTCCGCCCTTATTCCCTTTATTGCCACCACCGTAAGGATTTAGATTCATTTTCCTTAGCAGCTCAAGTTCTCTTACACTAAAGAACGGCATGGTTTCATGCGGCTTTAAACCGCGATTTTCAACAGTCGGCTTACGCGGTTTTGTACCACCATTTTTGTTGTACGCGGCAAGTTTCTGCTGATATATGTCTTCTGCTCTTTTATTAAATGCGTCGATTTCAGAATTAACTTCATTTAAGCGATAAAACCGATCAAACTTGGAAAGAGCCTCTTCACGTTCTCTTGTTTCCGCAGCACGGCTCTGCTTATTTATGACACTCTTCTGTTCCTCAGAATCCAGATTGTTAAATTCTTCAAGATTCTTCTTTGCGGCTTTTGCTTGCTTGCTGCCTTTCCCATAATCATCTATCGCATTATCATGCTGACGCTCAAGGGCGCTTCTGTACGAATCAATCAGTTCATTCCCGGATCTGTACCCAAGGTCATGCGCATCTCTCTCAAACTGTTCATCGCGTTCTGAAGAAAGCCGATCCTGAACATCCTGAATTCGTTTACGCTCTCTCTGATCGGAAAGCATCTTCTGATAATCCTTATTGCCTTCGAGGTCCATCTCATTCTTAATCCGATCCTGAACTGCCTGCAGTCTCTTTTTCTCGTGTGATTTATCCTCATTTTCCTTGAGAGCATTTGCAGCTGTGGTTACAGTCATATGCCTGCCGAAGCCAGCACGATCAGCAAGCTTCTTTCCAGAGCGAAGTTCAGCCTCATAAGCTTCATCTTTAATTTCTTGACGAATATCTTTAGCCGTCTTCTTATTCTGTTCGCGATTCTTCGCGCGCTGCTCAGCGCCTTCCTGCTTGGCAGCAGCTTTAAGCTTCCTGCGGTTCCGCCAGTTCTGGATACCATATATGGTTCCTGCCCTCGCAAGCTCTTCCATGGAAGCAGCAGTACCTCTCTCAATACCGCTGAGCTTGCCTTTACGGAAGGCTTCCTTCTTCTGCTGACGCCAAGTCTTCTCGGCGCTTCCGAGGCTTCTGGCGCTGCGCTCCATAGCAAGCCGGTCGGTAATCTGTTTGACCTGATCATCGGAAAGCTTGCCATACTTCAGCTTGCCCTGGCGAGCCTGCTGGAGATACTTGTCCATCTTAAGCTCGTTTCTTGCGTAACGGCGCTCATCACGAATGCTCTTGCGCTCCATTCTCGCAGCAGTCCGGTCAAGCTTTCGCTCCTGGCGATACTGCCGGTTCATACTATTTTGATAGGATTTAATCTGATCCAGATTATGCAAGTTCTCGTTAATCTGAATCCGCATCTGCGCCTTCTGGACAGCTTTGTTGTATTTATCCTGCTGCTTCTTTTCCCGCGTTATAGCACGCTGTGTCTTGCTCTTCTGATAGGAAGCGCGAAGCTTTCCAAGAGCCCTTTTAAATCCTGGGCTCTTAGGTTTATCACCGAATATATGTTGCCCCCACTTCATTCCTTTGACGCCGTAGTGGAACAATTCATTCGGATCCTCTGTAACAGCATAATATCTCATGTTGCATCAGTCTCCTGTGTTCGTTTTTCTTTCCGCCTGAATGTTCAGCCGCCATTCAAGCTCATGGATCCGTGAATTGATTGCGTCCGCTACTACGGAAGAAGCGGGTGGATCAAAGATCATCCTGACTTTCAGATAGATGAAGATCTTGACTGTTTCAATCAGCGTTCGATCTTCCGAAAAGTCTGACCAGTTTGTGGTCACATCGGTTACGGAGAATCCTGCTTCAGGGCCGATTCCAAGTTGCTGAAGCGTCATGAATTCGTTGTTAATCAGCATCGTGATATCTGTGTCAAATGCCGGATCGTCACCATCAATGTTCAGCAGCTTTTTAATACTCAGAAGAATACTGTTCTCTTCGTAAATACCCATACAGCAAACTCCTCCTCTCTATTTAATTTGATAAAGACGCAAGGCCTAGTTTTGCACTGAAAGAACACCAAACAACATGGAGTCTTCCGGAAGCACTCATTCAAACATTTGTGATCGGTGTTATCTCTGATACAAACATTAAAACTTGTTACTTCCATGGACACGTGTCATTCGGTGTTCTCTCGGTAGGCAGCTTTGGCAGTAAACTTGCATCTCCAAAATGTATAGCATCATGTGTTCTCTTGCTTACGCATACTAAAAATTCAGGATTAAGAATCCAGTCTTCAACATTGATCAGATCTTTCGGAGCAATCGGATTCATGTGATGAACAAAAACATTGTCATGAAGCTCGTAGCCTTCCATGGCAAGGTCTCGTCCTTCATCTCTGATGATCACATCTCTCCGGACTCGTTTCCATTCGGGAGATCTGTAAAACTTCTGATTCAGGTATCTGTCAAATCCGAAAGTGTCCTGCCCGACTAATCCGCCAAGGCGAAGGTACTCATAACGTTCCTGGAATGTCGGCAACTGGATTAATTCTGTGTAGCATCGGTTCATCATTCTTTGTAAGGATTCTCCTTCCATGGAGTAGTGTTCATCAATTCCTCGGAAGGCTCTTCGTCCCAGCATCTGTAGAACAGATTGTAATCCGGGCAATCCTTTTCATCGCATTTCATTAGAAGCAAATAGCAATTATGCTTTACTCCAACAAAATCGGTGCCGTCAAATCGGAGCGGTCGGACAAGGCCCGTGACACGAACCTCTTCATAAATGATCTTGTTATCTTCAGCAGCTTTAAGAATCTCTGCATAGTTCATTACATGTGCCATTGTTTCTTCGCGCTCCTGTTTCTTCCTATTTATATAGTCAAGTAAGAGCTGAAGGATGAAATCGAAAACAGAATGCAGTAAGCCATAACTGCGTAAAATCTCCTGTTCAGAAGATCTCCATGGAATCGAACCATAACTCTTGTATCAATCGAAGTATCTGTTCTCTGCAATTCCTTCATTTATTTTGAATGGGGAACCTGGAATGATGCAGGCATCTCTCCAGGCGAGCAGTTAATGCTCTGATACCAAAATCAATACTCCTCCATGGAGTGTGGAGTGTACGTGCGAATCGCGTCAATGACCTGACTGTACAATTCGTTGCGCTCCTGTTCGGATTTAATTGCTTCCGTCTTCGCTTTGAGAAGTTTAATTTCTTCTTCAAGCTTCTGACGTTCCTGTCTTTCCTTCATCGATCCGAGCTTCAGGTAATGTGTAATCACCTGGCTGGATGCGGTTCCGTTTCGAAGCTGCTGTTCTGCAAGATCGATGGCGTAAGCAATCATCTG
>RHMF01000042.1_pt1 | contig 41982 bp, 41 predicted proteins | sample 5365151 | NCBI WGS metagenome assembly RHMF01 (sample SAMN10266501, study PRJNA497801) | feces metagenome | isolation source: feces | host: Bos taurus | place: China: Prairie of Fairy Mountain | collected 2017-08-14 | reverse complement strand
GTCTCTAATTGCCTTGTATGGGCTTTCTAACGTTATGAATTCATCTATGTCAAGGGTGAAACACCAATCATACTCATTCAATGCTTGGATTTGTATAACTCCATCCTTGAGATAATACATCTGAACAATTGCACCTCTTTCCTTATCCTTCATAACCCTTTCTCTCATTCTATCATTATCAGCATATAAATCAAGAACTGATTGAAGGGTTACATTTGGATATTTATCAGTTATATGTTCATGACTCCAACTGCCAATGTCCTCATAGATGAAGATATGGTCGACCATTGGTGAATGATGGTTTAACCAAGGAATAAGGTATTCATCAAGTTCATTGTATATTACAGTTTGAATGCTTGTTTTCATTATGGTATTGCTTGTATTCGAGATGCATAATTACTCCAATTGCTTGCCCCCTTATATGTCTCAACTGAGCCACTCGGAACATATATTGGACAATTGTTGGTGTTGGTAAAAACATTTGAACCAAGTGTTGGGGGTGTCGTTGCATTAATTGTAACACTTGTAAGACTACTACAATTATAGAATGCCCCATATCCACTTATGCTAGTAACACCACTACCAATTGTGACACTTGTAAGACCACTGCAACTTTGGAATGCACCACCACCAATACTAGTAACACTGTTTGGTATTGTGACACTCTTCAGTTTTTTACAATTACCGAATGCACCATCACTTATAGTAGTAACACCACTACCAATTGTGACACTTGTAAGACCACTACAATCATAGAATGCATAATAACTTATACTAGTAACACCACTTGGTATTGTAATATTTGTAAGCCTAGAACATCCTTCGAATGCATATTCACCTATACCAATAGTGCTGTCCTTAAACGTTGCACTAGTTATACCACTCGATACTGCTACATAAGCAACGTTGTTTATATATATGATATTACCATAGCGATTGTTGGTATTTGCTGAATATGAGTTCCACCAAGGAGTAAGTCTAAATGCTTGTCTACCTATACTAGTGACACTGCTTGGAATTGTAATGCTTGTAAGACCACTGCAATTATAGAATGCACCACCACCAATACTAGTAACACTGTTTGGTATGTCAATGCTTGTAAGACCTCTACAGCCCATGAATGCATTATTGCCTATACTAGTTACACCATTTCCAATTGTGGCACTTGTAAGTCTAATACATCCATAAAAGGCTTCTCTACCTATAATAGTAACACTGTTTGGCATTGTAACGCTTGTAAGATTTTGACAATAGGCGAATGCATTATTACCTATACTAGTTACACCACTACCAATTGTGGCACTTGTGATTTGTCCTAGACCATAAAAAGCATCATTACCTATACTTGTGACACAATCACCAATTATAAGAGTTCTTGGACCATAACTATCACTAGAAGACCCATTCTTACTGCCAAATGTCCCAACCTCAAGCACATTTCCATTATAGCCACAGTCATATGCACCGACAGTACCACCAGAATAATAACCAACAGCAGCGAGAGACGATGGCTGAACCTCAACCCATTGCTCGCTCGAATCAAACTTGTATATATTTGACTCACCACTTATACCACATATCTGACCAACACCAACAGTAGGACATTCATCAGCATTCATATCAGAAACTGTTGTATATGTCAATGCTGAAGATGGGATTGTCTTTGCTGAGTACTCAACAGTGGCTTGCATCCCTCCTACTATCAAATGGATTGGAGTTGAATCCCAATAATCAATTGATTGTATTACAATTGATTCTGTGGTTGGCAATGAGTAGTTATGGTATGTGCCATCATCGCTCACACTTCCAGCCTCAAAACCACTACCCATATATCGATAATCATTGGCTGAGATTTGCAAGTCTCCATCAGATGTTCTAATTCTTAAATCAAGCCATCCAACTGCTTCAATATCACTGTTTGGAATCTTGAAGGTTGTTGATAGAGTCTGTCCAACATAAGGTGATGGTGATGTGTCATCTATTGTATATGTAACCTCTGTTGATTCATATGTTCCGACTTCAACCCAAGTATCTCCACTTCTTTGATATTCAGTTGTTCCAATTGCAACCAACTTGCCATCATAATAGGTGAAATTTGACAATGATGAGCCACTGTCATATATGCCATACTCCTCAAACTGGTTTAAGTTGTTCAACATATACCATTTACCATCAGTGTGTGAATACACTTGGTCATAGTCAGTAGATGAATACTGTGATATTGACTGAGGTATAACTCGATAACAAGAACCAGTTGGAGTTGGTGTTGTTGGATATAGTTTAACATTACCAAGGTAGATAGTGCAATCACCACTACCTACCTTAAATGAACTAATATTTAAATCACCTATTTTCATTATATTATAACATAAAGTGTATTAGCGTCTTTAGTTGTCAATGCATCATATTCTTGCTGTGTCAACTTGACAAGTGACAAACCACCAAATCTATCACTCAAATCATTCAATGCCCTTGCAGTAACTTGTTCAACCTCATCGAATTTGTCATACACAGCACCTCCAGCCACTGCATTGGTGTCACCACTTGTAATTGCAGTTGAAACAGTGCCACCACCACCAGTTACAGAGATAACATTGTTGGTGATGTCAATGCCATTTCCAGCAGTCAAGGTGTCTTGCTTGCCACTAACAGCAGCACTAATCTCACTAGTAACAGCGCTAGTATCTGCTTTGCCACTGATTGAAGAATCAATCTGAGATTGCACATCACCACTTGTCAAGTGTATTGTAACATCGCTAGTGTGTGCAGTGAATGCACTATTATCAGTCTTAGCAGTCACAGCATTCCAAGTCGCTTTATCGCTAGTTGTTACATGAACATCAGTATCTGCTGTATGTGCTGTGACAGTTACATTGAGAGCGCTAACTGCACCACTTATATAACTCTCAGCAGCGCTAGCCCTTGAAGCCTCGTCACTAATAGAACCACTGAGTGCAGTCTCAGCACTTGTTGCACGAACAATCTCTTCATTCAACTTGTTGTTAAGATAGTTGAGAGCATTGGATGCAACCTCAGCATTCTCTGATACCTCTGCTGATAAAGTGTCAACAGAACCACTCAAATACTCAATCTTGGCATTAGTTGCAGCAGTGTATGCAGAATATGTCTGTTTGGTCACATATCTTGCAACCTCAATTGATGTATCGCCAATGAGTTCCCAACGCTGCTCATCCTTGAGCCAAATGTATTCATTGTAGATTGTGCCTTCCTCTGTTTGCTCTGGAACCAAATAAATTGTGTTTGTCCTACCACTTGATGGGAGTTCATCTACAATCTCTGCTCGCGCTTGGGCACCAGCATCAGCAAAGGCTTCTTGAAGCACTGATGGCAATTGAGCAAATGAATATACACTGCCATTGACTTGCAAGTCCTCAGCCCTTGATGTGAATATCGCCCTACCACTATCCTTGGTAGAGGCTATTAGCATGAAACTAACTGTGTCAACGTTGAATTGGGTATAGATGTGGAAAGGATGAACGTTAATCACCTTTCCATCAACACCTTCAAACTGAACGTTTGACTCACTTGTTGTTATTTTATTGTACATATCGATATATAATTATTTTTTCTAGTTGATTTATAATAAAGATTTTATCACATTGCTGTACCATATAGCACTCCTCTGAAGTCAATGGAGCCACCACCACTCAACAGCAATGTAACATCAATCTGCCACCTATCGTTTGTCTTGTTCTCAATCAATACACTGTTTGATGAGAATGTAACAAAACAACTTGTGCCACATTGGATTGTGCTTGTCCAAGTGCTTATCGATGTGCTATCACCACTGCATGTGGTTGTACCATTGCTCATTTGATACCATGAGATTCCACTTATTGTGACACCATTTAGAGCATAGTAACAAGTCCTACTCATGTTGCCTTGGTCTGCTGTGGTTGCAGTACAACTCAAACCAAACGATGAAGGGCTGCTAGTGCTAGTTATGGCTGTTGTATTGGAAGTCACACTATCAATGCTCCAAACGTTAGGAGTTACAGATGTGCCACTAACAGTTAGTGAATATGGTGTGACTGCTGTAACATCCACTCTATGAGAACTATCATCAATTGAGAAGATTCTATAACGACCGCTCTGAGTCATTGAATAATTGGAACCACTATGACCAGTCTCACGAGTAGTTGGGCTAATCTGCCACTGCCCATTGATTAGAATCATCTTGTATGCCTCCCAATCATTTGAGCATACACTTCCACTTGAAGAGACTGTAACTTGTGTGGTTGCAGTGCCATTCACCAACTGTGCTTTTGTTGGGTTGGCTGTAATGCTATAGATTGTACAAGCCTCTGGGTTCATGCCTTGTTCAACTAGGAATTGCACAAACTTGCCACTCTCATCTTGAGTAACTGTGATAACACACCTTCTCTCAGGAGAGTCGTTCTCTGTCACACTAACAGTCATGGATGTTGAACTTGTCGTTACAGTCACCCAATTGCAAGACTCTGATGCTGTGAATGGAATGAGTATGGTGTCATTCTTCACAGAGTTGACAACAAACGTTGCAGAATGTGCTGAATAATCCCAACTTACACTTGTCACTGGCATCGTTATCTCCCAATGTGGTGGTTTTCCATCTTGTATCAATGCAACTGTGGTTGTATTGTTGCTTTCGGCTTGGGTCAACGTTATCGAACAAGTTCGTGAGTCATAACTTGGATTAGTACTATAAGTCATGCTAAGAGCATTGCTAGTTGTTGATATGTCCACCCAGTCACAACTCTCTGATGCCACCCAAGAAACAGCCCTTGAACGGCAAGGATTGCTTCTGTTGGATGTCACTGTTACTAACGTTGAACCATTTTGATAGGTGACTTGTGGACTTGCATTGCTAACTGAGAAGTTATACACACCTCCATCTGGGCATTTCACCACATCCTCTATCTCTTGTGTCACAGTTGACAAAAAGGTGCTTGAATACACATTCTTATCTATGCCGACAACCTCCTTGATACCATTGAATTGGACTGTACCTCCAGCAGTACACAATTGGCAGTTCTCCAATATATCCTCCAAATGAGGCGTTGTGTCAGGAGCAACACAATCACTTGATGTCACAGCGCTTATCTGTGTATGACCATAGGTTGGTGAAAGCATGTTCTCATCAATGAGTTGGACGACCTTAAGACCAGTATTGCCTTCAGTATGTGAAGGTTCATAGAACTTTGTCTCACAGTAACTTGGATATTCATCATCTATCATCCAATTGGGATTTGTGCTTGCCAATGGGCAAGTTGTCAAATCCCTAGTCCTATCCTCACGAGTTTGGGCAAATGTAGGAGATAGAGGGTCAATATCCTCATATAGGTCAATTCGATATCCGCTGTTAGCACCAATGGAGTCCATCTCACAGTAGGATGTTACAAGAGACCATGAAGAAGAGCCAGTAGCACAATCAGTAGGATTGGCTACCCTCTCTGTCCTTGTCTGTCCATATGTCGGACTCTGTGGGTTGACATCGATATAAGTAATTATTTCAAATCCACTATTTTGCATAAATCAAACCAATTCACAGAATTTAGATAAAACTTGCCAACTTGCAGTAGAGTTGGTACCAAGAATCGTTATTGTCACTGTCTTGACCTCATTTGCATCACTTGCATGTGTGAGAGTCACAGTGAAAGTTTGCTCAGCACTTGAAGATGGTGGGTTTATAATCAAATTCATTCCATCCCTTGATGCTGTAACACTTGGTGATATTGAATATGTGTAATCTGCACTCCCTCCTTCAACAGTAGGCGCTAAAACCAATGCTGTAGTGCCATTCGGATAGGTATATGCTGAATCAACCTTAATCAAGCATATTTGAGAAGTCAAACTTACAATCTCCCTTGTTGCAACATTCTGCAAGGTTATTGCATCACTGCCTCCAACGCCATTTGAATACACTGTGGCAGTGGTAGTGCCTTGGGAATTAACTTGAGGTGTCATCAATGCATATGTCGGAGCATCAACAATTGTCCAATCACCACTTGAGGTGATAGTCACATTTGCTGATGTATTGGTGCTATTCAATGACACTGCATTTGGAGACACTGATATGCTTCCTTGAACATTGGAAGGACATGATGTCAAATCATATACCCTAACTGGTCTCCCATCAAACTCTGCACTCGCTGCATAAGTTCCCAATATCCTATAATCACCATCAGCAACGCCATTGTACTTATAAGCATCTTGCTTGTTTCCACTCCATTGACAGAGTTTGTTATTGAAGTCCAAGGCTTGACCAGCAGAATTGACCTTGACAACATACATGGCAATTGCATAGCCATTGTTAGCACCATTCGATTGTTCACAGATTGATGAACTATACAAGGGTTTGAAAATTGGTGAATAGACCTTATCCTTGACATTGAAGTTCTCCTTGTACACCGACAGCAAAGGGAATACACTTTCATCTGTGATTGTAACCACATAGGTTTGGTTGTCCTCAGCAATGGTCATGGTGTACCTCAACGTTGCACCATTCCTCCAACCAAACGCTCTATAATCGTCTGAACCATTTGGTCTAAATGCAACAAGGTACTTTCCACTGACACTATCACATAGCAAATCCTCAAACTGTGCATTGATGTTGTTGATTGTCAATGTCAAAGTTTGAGACCAAATACCATCATTATAGTCCTCTTGGAACTCGCCACTTGTGAAGTCTATAGAATAAAACGCTGCATCCGTCACAATCTCAGACACATATAGGCTGTCATCTGAACGATTGTCACCACTGAACTTAAGGTTCTGAATGTCAGATAGGTTATAAATGTAGCAAGGTGTTGACAGCCCACCAATACCAATGCTCATGTCTTGACCATTGCAAGAATCACCACTTGATGATGGATTTAAACTTATATTTTTATTTATAGAGCAACTAAAACTCATCTCAACTTTTTTAAAATAAAGATAAAACAAGGGCTTCGAGCATCTAACTGCCCAAAGCCCTCATAGAACATATGTATGTAAAAAAAGACCTTGCAAAACTTGGTTTTTAACTTTTTTTTACATATATTTGCACAAATACAGAAAACACGATGGAAGAGGAAATTTGGAAGGATATAGAAGGGTATGAAGGTTATTATCAAATATCGTCAGAAGGACGTGTGAGGAGTGTGGATAGAGAAATTATCAATAGAGATAAGATAAATAAGTTAAAGGGAAAAATACTTAACGCTACTGTGAACTGTAGAAATGGTTATGTGTCAGTTATGTTATGCAAGGAATGTAAGAAAAAGAGACTATCACTTCATCGCTTGGTAGCGATTGCTTTCGTTCCAAATCCAAATAACTATAAGGAAGTTAATCACAAAGACGAAGATAAAACTAATAATTCTTCTTCCAATTTGGAGTGGTGTGATAGGAAGTATAACAACAACTTTGGCACAATGAGAGAGCGAATGACTGCTAAATTGAGTAAGAAAGTGTATCAATATACACTTGATGGAGAATTGGTTAATATTTTCCCATCATCTCACGAATGTGAGAGAAATGGATTTAATCGAGGAGCCGTTGCTGCTTGTTGTAGAGGTATTAAACCAAAACATAAGGGTTACATATGGCGTTATGAGCCATTGTAACCCTCATATAAATAGTTATTGTAAGAGATATTGAATCTTACTCGTTACATTAGTGCTCTCACAACAGACCAATCAGCAATCTTCAAAGGAGCATTTGGTTCAGCACCATCAAAGGTAAAACTAATACCAGTTGCATCACCTTCACTAGTGCCAGTCTGATATTCAAATGCAGATGCTGTCAAACCATTATCCATGCCAAACAGCAATACATCGTGATTCCTAGTCTCAACGAAAACGATGAAACGACCTAAGAATAAGTTATTATATTGGTCAAGAGAATCACAATCCAACTTTTGGATTAAGCCGCTTACAGTGTGCATATGATACTTAGAAGAGTTGTTACCTCCAATAGTACCAGTTGAAGTAGCCACACCACTACCATCAGCAATATCGATTTGATATACCTTCTCAGTTCCCAAGTCGATGGTGTCTATTTCACAAGAACCACTTGATTGAGTAAAAGTATATGACTCATCCCAATTGGCAATTGCAAGGCGAAGAACACCAGCAACGGTTGGAGTACAAGATGCTGATAAACCTTTACTTATTTTACAATTCAAACTCATTTTCTTAGAACTTTTTTTAACCTAGTTAGTTATTAAAGAGAGTAAACAACGATTTCATCTGAGAAGATGTAGCCAGCGTTAGCACGATATGCACCCTTAACATACCACTTAGCCTCATCATAAAGGTCGTTACCCATCTGAGCACGAAGTTCTTGAGTATCAGAAAGCAAGTCAGTTACAAATACTAAGTTGTCTTTAGATGCTGCAATCATAGTGTTTGCTGGAAGACCAACCAATGCAATCTCAACACCCATGTATCTAATAACGTCACCTTCGATAGTATAAGAAGGAAGAGTTACTTGATAGTTGGTAGGAGTTGTGTTCAATGCTTGCTTTAAATAACGGAGAATGTCCATTGAAACAAAAATCTTAACAGCAGCCTTCTCTGGCTCAAACTCACCCTCGTTCAATACTGAGTTAGGAATAGCATCATATACTCTCTGAATCTCAGTCAAAACGTTGGTAGCGTCAATGGTAACTGCATTCTGTACCTTGATGGTGTTAGCATCAGCCAAAGCCTTGTCAAGAATACCATCATGGATGCCAGCAACGGTGTTGCCACTTCCACCCCATATGATTCTTTCAACGTCATTTGATAATGAGTTCTGAAGATGGAACATGATAGCAGATTCAAGTGTCTCTGGGCTTCCTACCTCTGGCCACTTATCCTTAGTTGCACCAATTGAGTTGAATACCATTTCTGAATAGATTGAATCCAACTGTTCCAAACACTGTTCCTCGTTAATCTTGTAGTTCTTAACTTGGAAGTTCTTGGTGTCAAATGTGAAGCGTTGCTGTGGAGTCCAAGCACAGTCACGAGTGTCAACTTGTGAAATTGTGTTGTTAGCCATCACCAATTTCCTAACTTGGGTTTCCTTAGTTACATTAGGTAACACACGAACATAACCCTTGTCAATGGTATGGGCTTTCTGAAGTACCTTGTAGAACCACTCTGGTTGGTTCTTCACTGTATATGCCAAATTGTTATTAATCAAATTAGCCATTTTCTTCTAATTATTTTATTAATTTATTTTATTTTCTTAATTTTCAATAAAGATATTTGATTATCAACGTTTTCTATTCAAGGCTGCAATAGCAGAGAACAAGTTGCTTGTCTCATCAGAGTTCAAAGGCGCTTTAACCTCCTCTGCTGATGGGGTTACATCCTTGATTTCTTGCAACTTGGACAAAGCCTCTGACTTCTCCCTTATCAATGAGTCGATTAACTCAGCAATAGGAGTTGGGACATCATATGACACCTCACCAATGCTCACTGTTGAGAGCGCCTTCTCTGCATCGTCTTGTCCAACCTCTCCATCTTCCTTACCATCATCTTCAGTGTCTTCTCCGCCATCTTCAGCGTTAACATCTGAAACTTCTTCTTCAACTTGTTCAGCATTCTCTTCTACCTTGCTTTCTTCTACTGCATTATTCTCTTCAACAGACTCTTGTGCAATCGCTTGCTCTGCAATTGGGGCTTGCACCGTCTCTCCCATAACCTCCTCAGAAACAGCCTCAGTACCAACAAACTTGTTATCACCATTGACAATCAAGTAATTGCCATCTGCTAGCATGTACTTGCCCTCAGCAATTAAATTCATCTCCTCATCCCTCACAAAGCCTTCAGCATCAACTTGCATGTAATGCTCATTGTCCAACCAATACTGTAGGGCTACATCACCACTGTTTGTAGTGTCCTTCTGTGCTTGGTCTGCTATTGCTTGTGCATCAGCCTTGGTATCGTTCATGAACGCCAAGAACTTTTGGAACAAGGACATTGTATTCTTATCTACATCCAACATCTTTTTTTCTTCAATTTTACTTTGACTTATTTTAACCATTGATGTGAAAGCCTCTATGGAGAGACCTTTCAACTCATGAGACTTGATTCTATTCCATAACGCTTCATTGTTGACCTTGATATGCACACATAGAGTTCCCTCTGGAAGGTCAAAGCCATACTTGACATTGATGTCATCTGCATCTGCATTCTCAACAATCCACATCCTTAACATCTCAACATCATCTTGGAGAACATCCTCATAGGTTAATTCTGAATTATAGAACATTGGATGCATGATGGTGAAGTTATTGAACCAACCTCTTGATAAATACCTATATGCACATTCCCTAATCACTTCCTCTGTCCATCTAATGTAGTAGTAAGCACCACTCTCATCTTGCCTTAAGATTAATTGGTTTGGAATAAGTATTGGTGACACTACTTCCCTTTTCTCGTCATCAAACATGAAAATCATAGGTTTTTCATTGGAAAAGTATAGGAAGTCCTTTTTTATCGCTGGGTCATCTACAAATGATATTGCAGTGAGCCCAAATTCCTCACTGCCATCAATGGTTATATCATATATTGGGAATCTATTATCCATTTGATTATAAAACTTTCAAATAAAGATGCATATGATTGATTTTAAGCCATTATTTTCCTTGAGACAAGGAAATGTATTCCTAGAGAAAAATAATGCCTCCTAGGGCTTTACATCAACCCTTAGAAGGCATATTTTGCTACATTAATGGAGACGCTCCACTGTAGTCCCTAACAGTTGTTAGATTGTTGACACCTTTGGCAATGTCAACAACACTAACCACAGGTCTTATCTCACCCACAGCATCCCTAAACGCTGTTGCAATCGACAAACTCTCAACACTCTCATTCATTGATTGGTAGTTCAACTGCCCACCATCGGCATACTTCCTCTTCAACGTTGCATCAACTGTGCCTCTATTGCCTTGCAAGTACCTAACACTTGGGTCATTGTTGTTTATCTTCTGAAGAACGTCATAATAACGAGAACTGTCTCGTTTATTGACAACCATTTCTCCACCTTCCACCTCAATTCCAGTGTTGGCGATTGGAATCCCGCCTTGTGCATGAGAGCGCCCCTCAAGAAGTCCCCCGTCACCAAATTTAACAACGCCACCATTTCCCAACTTGCTGATTTGCTTTGCAATAACTGCTGCTTGAGCTAGCGTCAATGCCATGACAATACCACCAAGAATCTGCCCGATTGGAGGAGGATATGCTGCTGTTGCTTGGGTATATGACATTGCAGCATTGGCAATCGCTTGGACAAACTGTCCTTGCATCTGTGTCTTCTTCTGCTTCTTCTCAGCCTTCTCAAGTTCCTTCCTCTTCTTGTCCTCTTCACGAGCAAGACGATTCTCCTCAGCCTCCCTTTGTGCTAGCAACAGCATCTCATCCGCTAGTTGCTGCTTCAAGGCTTCAGTCTCTGATGCTGAAGCATCCTTCATCTTGTCCCTAATGTCATCAATCCTATCCCTTGTCTCATCAAGTTGGTCTAATGCAGTATCATGTGCTTCATAGATTTGGTCATAGGCATTCTGTGCTGCCTCAACCTCATATTGGTACATGGTGTCAAGGAAATTGAACAATGGTGCAGAAACATCCATCACCATCTCGGACATCTTTTGAAGGCTTTCATTGAAGTTCTCTGGCAACCAATCCTCTACCTTCTCCCCATTACTACCTCCAAAGAAGAATCTCTTAAAGGAGAAGCCACCTTCATTGGCAGATGCTGTAGTGCTAGTCAAACTTTGGATAGTGCCGCCAACTGACTTGAGTGACTCGTTCATCGCTTCAGTTGCATTCTTGATGTCTAGTTCAGAAGCACCTGCATTCTTAAGCCATTCAATGTACTCCTCCCAAGCAGTGTTAACCTTGTCCAATGCAACCTTAGTGGCTGAGGAAAGTGTGGTTAGCATCACCTTGTTCTGCTGCTGCACTTCCTTGAACTTCTTTGGATGCAAAATCCTATTCCAAAAATTGGAGGTGTACTCAGTATTAACGCTCTTCAAACCTTTCTCAACCCCTTCAATGATTTCTTGACCTTGTTTAACACCAATATCCTTGACATTGACGCTCTCAGCCTTGAAAAGTTTTTCAATCTCTTTGTCATATTCAGATTGTTCATTCTGAAGCGTTAACCTTAAATTCATTAACAACTCTAGCAACTTCAATTTTGATGTCTCATCCAAATCCTTGAAGTGGTAGGCAATCCTTTTTTTGACCTCTTCAATGTCACCTTCGACGAACCTCATCCAAAAACCAGCCATCCGTTGGTCGCCATTGGCAAACTCATCATCAGCATTGATGTAGTCATTCATAATCTCATCGCTAACGTTGCCAACAACTTCTGAGAAGTCCTTAAGCATCTTGCTTGCCTCTGACAACTGTCTAGTTTGGTTTCTGAAATCCATTGCAGTTCTTAGGAGTTCCATTGCCTTTTTATACTTGTCAACTGGTCCTTCCCTAAACTCATCAACAGTCTTCTCAGCATTGGCAACCGCTTGGTCTATTGCCACCAACTGTTCTCTATATGATAGGTCTGTGATTGAAGCCATCAAGTCTGCTTGCTCCTTAGCCTTCTTTGCAGCATCAGCATCAGCAGCAGCCATGTCACTTAAATACTTCTTATGGTCGGATAGGTTCTTCTCTCTGAGTTCTCGCTCATAGTTCATCTCATCGAGATTAATCTGCTTCAACTTCTCAGCATTGCCATTGGCTGCTTCCCTCATTTGATTGAAGTACTGCTTTTGAAGTTGTATTCCCCTCTTGGAATACTTTGCAGAATCACCTTCCCTTGCCTTTAACTCATCCAAGGCATCCTTGGTCTTCTTTGCCTCAATCTCAGCAAGTTCTGCTGCCGCTTTCTTGGCATTGTTGACCTCAGATTGACGGAACTCTTGAAGTCCAGCCTCATAGGACTGTTGGAACAACTTGAAACCTTCCATTATTGTGTCCCAAGCGCCATTGAAATCACCACTGATGAGTTGACGGAATGCTCCGATTCCGCTCTTGAGAGAACCGACAATATAGGTTGTGATAGCCCTTCCAACACCCTTGACAACGCTCATGAACTTGTCAAAGTAGCCACTCAAAGCCTCAACATCAACACCACTTTCCTTCAACCAACCACAGAATTCCTCCCAATGGTTAACCAAGTCCACAATGAGTGATATGACAAGCATCAATGGTATTGCCTTCAATGCCATAGAGAATGACCTAGTGGCAATTGTTGACGCTTTCTGTGATGCTGTCAATGCTGAGTTGCTTGCTGCTGCCTTAATTGTGTTGGCATCAGCCTTAAGCAAGTTAACACCAAGCAATGTCATTGTCTTGTTGAACAACCTAGCACTTGCTGAACCATTCTGCAACGACTCAGATAAAGTCTTGAGTGATTGGATGATGGACATTGCCCCAGCCAATTGTTGGATTGCCTTCTCAGCATTCTCAGTCTCCATTCCAAATGCTGACATTGCCCCCTTTGCTAGTCCAAACACCGCTGTTGCACTCTGTGCAAGGTTGACAACATCATCTAGTGTCTTGGTATCAGAGGCAAAACGCTTCACCTCCTCACGAGCATCAGAGATGGCATCAGAAATCTCACCAGCCCTCTTAGCAAGAGCCTTGAACTGTTCATCAGTCTTTGATGCACCATTTGCTAATAGTGAAGCCATTTCACCCTCAATTCCCTTGAGTTCCATGTTCATATCCCTCAGAGCGCCTCTATAATCACCAACTGAACGTTGGTGATTGCCCATTTCAGCATCAAAGTTTTTCAGTTCTTGGTTCAATTGAGCATATTGAGCCTTCAAAGCCTTCTGTTTTTCAATCTCATCTTGGGTGTTAGTGGTCATGTTCCTTATTACTTTGCCCAATGCTGTTAGGAGTTCTTGCTTCTTCTTGTAGGTTGAAGTGTTGTTCTCCATCACAGTTTGATGTGCCTTCTCAAGTTCAATCTCATTCTTGACCTCCTTGTTCATCTCCTTGAGTTGCTGCTTGCTTCTCTCAATGGACTTTGCATACTCCTTGTCAAAGGTTTCAATCTGCTTTTGGACTTTGTTATGCACCTCATCCAATAAGCTACCAAGTGAAGCCACCTCCTCAGTGGCTTCCTTGATTCCATTGATTTTTATCGAATAGATTTTTTCTCTATCTGCCATTATTATTTATTTTTTTTGAATAAAGAGTTATTGCAGTGTCCTTAAAGTCAATGTTGAAGGATTCTTTCCCTCTATGTCGTGACCCTCAACCTTTACCACCTTATACAAGCCTCCGTTCCACTTTGCCATAGTGCCGCCATTTATCTTAGCATACATGTCATTGGACATCGTTATCTCTGTCTCAATGTCATATTGGTATGGCTGCTTGATGGAGAAGAATGCATCAGTCAACGTCTTGGATGGTTCTTCAACAGCCTTGTCGTTGTAGTCCAAATAGAACCTTGATGTGCCACTTAACGTCTGCTTGTATGTGTAATTGCTTGGCAACAACAACCTTGTACTCTTGTATGTGCTAGTCCCAACCTTGTCATAGTTGAAGTCAATGTAGTTGTACATGCTAGTTAGTGGATTCTTGCCCAAGTAGAACAACCTCATGGTCTTGCTTGTGTTGATGTTCTTGTCATAGTTGAACCAATTGGTGTTGTCGTTCCAAACGCTCTGGTCACAAATAACCATGCACTTGCCACTTGGAGGTGTCATCCCAAGACCATTCCTAAACCTAATGTCCCTATACCAAGCATAACTCCATTGACTCTCCGTCTTATCAATAGAGCCTTGTGTGTTAGCCTCGTTCTCAATCACAAAGTTGCCACTGTAGCCGCTTGCATCCCAAGCATCGTTAGTCCTCTTGTATGGACTGTTGTTGCCAACCTTGTACCCACTCTCATTTTGGTCAACCTTCCACGCTAATTCCTTCCTTGAAGGTGTCTCAATCACCTTGAAAACCGCTTGATGTGCATCAGCAAAGTCATCAATCGATATGGTGTTGGTGACACTGTTCAAGTCTTGGTTTGAGTCAATTGAGAACACACCCTCATAAGGCATTGTCAACTTCAAGTTAAAGGTCTTTAGGAAACCATTCAAATAGTCCTGACATTTGATTGATGGAAGCAATGCATTCACATTGGTTGGCTTCACTTGCTTGAGGTCTGAATACCCTCCAATTGGGGAGTCAGCCGATGGAGACCACTCCTTGTCAGAATTGACAATAGCCATCTCAAAGGTGAAATCAACGTTGACCCTATTGATGTACCACTCTTGATTCCTCCAACGACTATGGCAACAAGTCCTATGACCGCTTGTATGACAAGGCATCAACACCTCCATTGAGACATTATCACCATCCTCAAGCCATACAACGGTATTGATGAGCCATGAACCGCTTGTGGTACCAGTGGTAGAGGCAGAAGATGATGCAGCACCAGCCCAAGTGATGGCAGAGACATTGGAAGATGTGTCCCAAGTCCTTGACTGCCAATTCAAGATGTTATAGCCCTCAAAATTGGAATATGAATCACTCCTCACCAATACTTGTGCAGTCTTTTCAGCATAGTCATACTGAGCATTCTCATCACTTGCCTTAAAATAGTAGTCAGTGCTATCATCTCCATCGAATGTTTGGACTGACAATGGCTTTGTCACATCCATCAATCCCAACATTGCACCCTTCTTTGCATATCTGTTCCATCTCTGTGGGTCACCATAATATGCACAGTGCCATTTGTCAGTGAACCAAGCACCACCCAACCTTGCACCACATATGAAGTCACTTGTCGGGCTATCAGAATAATCATAGACAATGGTTGTCTTGCCATTCTTGCCATATAGGTTGTTCCTGATGTTGTCCATGCACCTTATCCAAGTCTCATGAGTCTCATCATCCTCATCAGAGACGAACAACACACTCTTTGACTTGGAATAGGATGTCGGCATACATGGTGTGGTAGAGTTGAATGAATATAGTTTTGGACTCTCCATTGGATAACCCTTCTTGATTTGGAACTCAAATGGCTGTTCTCTCAACGTTGTGTTGTCTGCCTCATCAATGCAACCACCAACGCTCTCAGTGTCATTCTGCTTGTATATCTTGTTCGATGTGTCCGGATATACCATCCCTCCCTCACATCTTATCCTATACCATCCGCTCTTAGGCACAGTTATCACATATCCATTGGTGCTAGCACCCTTTGTCAACATATGGTACTCATTGTCCTCAATGGTAACTGAGGAGTTCTGTGAATCACTCACCAACGGGCAGTCAACACCCATCTTGTATGTCCCATCAGTCGTCCTACCATTGCATATGCCAAACTCACTGTCATCACTCCATACACTTGCCATCTGCAAGGTTGAAGGGATATGGTTTCTCCTATAGTTGGAATATGAACATATGAACTTCAAATAATATGGTATCTCTTGCTTCTGCTTGTAGTCAGCATAGGTGTACTGCATGGTTTGATACAAATCATTGAACTTCACATCATCGAATATATTGCCAATAACCCTATATCCTTCAGTTGCAAAGACATCCTTCAACACTGACAACACATTGAAACTAGGCATCACATTGTCAGCCCACATTGTATGGTGTCCATACTTCAAGTCTTGGGTGTACATGTCATAGTTCAACGTCTGTGCCGTCAAATCAACGTTGTATGGGACTCTCCATAAAACATATGGGAAACATATATGCCTATCTCGATATTGCAACTGTGGTATGTCGCTGCTGTCCAAATTGGCTACATAGTTGTTAATCTTCCTAACCTCATCTAAATTGCCTATCATTTGGTAGTGTGGGGTTATTGCTGAGAGCATCCTATCTCCCAAGACATCACTAACAGCCCTCTTCTTGGGAGAATATAGATTGCCCTTGTAACCCTCATAACTCACCTCAGAGAGCCTAAACTTTCCCTCTAGTATCTTTGTACCATCAGCAACCAAACGAGCGTCAAAAACCCTTGAGAACTTGCCACTAACATCAAATGTGTCGACAAAACCAAATATGACCTTGTTGACATCAGTTATTGGAAGCCTAACAGTGTAGGAGAACTCAGCATCACTCACAGCATTGCCCTCATCAGTGTCAAACTCCTTCTGAAGGGAGATGTCTATGTCGTTTTCTAGGTCAACTAATTTTCCATCAATATATAACTCAATCATAATCAAAATGGTAACTTGTCGTTAGTGTTATGATAGATAACTTGCACATTGAACTCTGCATCTTGGGTGTTTGAAGTCATGTCACATCTATCTAATACAATAACCTCAAACTTTGGATTGACCTTTGATGTCCACCTATACACCCACTTGCTCTTGCCCAACTGCTCAAGCCACTGCACTGTAGCCCTATCAATGCTGTTCCTTGTTGCAGTGTACTGCTTATTGGTCTGCTTGTATGCAACACCCTCTATCTGCCTTGTGTCAGTGATAGTCACCAATGGGTTCTTGTAATAAGTATTGGTAGATGATATGCTTGTCCTAACCTCAGTTTGGTCGATGAAGTTGAAACTATCAACACCACCCAACTCATTAAGGAAGAATATCTCATTGTTCTCCTCACACTTTGGCATGACGTTGAACTTGATTGGATGGGACATCTCAGAGCCGTTGTACATGGCTATGACGTTGAAATATCCCACTTGCTTGTTATGCCTTGCCTCGATTGTATCAAGGTCTACAACGTCATAGAAATCAGTCCTAAGACCATTCCTCTCAATCAAGTCACAAGTCGTCTGTGACTCAAGGAACACACCACCATTGGTGTAGAAGTTCTTCTTCAATGTCACAGCATAATCAGATAGGAAACTGAGTCCATACCTCTCACCATAGTTGTAATACCTCTCTTGATTGGTTGTCAAGAAATACTTCTTAGCATTGGAGTTGTTGTAATAATTAGAATAGTTCACACTATCAAACTCCTTCAATGTGGTGGGAAGCACGACATATGATGAATATGGCACTGAAACAACGTTTGATATTGAGTTGTACATTGTGTATGCTGCCACATTAACAGATATGGGCTTGAAGAAGGTCATCCTATTGAACGGCGCTGTAGTGTCGAAGTATACCATCCTATCATCAGAGAACTTCTCCATCGGGATGTTCACATTCTCACCACCAATGCTAGCGTTAAGCATCACAACAACCTTTGGTGATGGAGTAACATTATATGCTGAATATGTGCCACCAACACTGACACCACTGCCACTAACAGTGATGGAATACTTGATTGATGTGTCAATGTAAGCCTTCACACTGTTGGCTGTTGCCAATGTGATGTTGTAGAAGACTGAAGTGTTCATCTTCAAACACTCAAGGAGGTTGAGAGCAACACTGCCATACTGTGTCCTAAATGAAGAACTAGAGAGAGAAGCACTTGGTGAACCGCTTATCACTTTCTTATAACCATCCTCATTATCAGCATTCTGTATGGTTATGGTCACATTTGACGGACTAGCCACGTTGAACACCACATATGGCTTCTCTGAAGTATATGCATTGGCTATGCCAATCTTATTTATTAAACTTGAAGCAAGTATATTAGCCATTATATTATATTATTAATAATTTATTCATCAAACCATTCATCAAGAAACTCAGTGGACACCTCAAACAACTCCTCTGCCCACTTGTCCCAATACTCCTCATTGATGATTTGGAACACAGTGTTGTCATGGTTAACACAAAGGCTAGTCCACTCACCATACTCACTAACCTCAAATATCGGTCTTGGCTTGATTCCTCTGTTGAATATGCTCCTCTGTATGGCATAGGCAATACCATTCTCAGTCGATATGCCCTTCCTTGACATCCACTCTAACAACACATCGATTGGTACCCAATGGTTCGGACTCACACCACCTTGGATGTAGTCAATGTAACCTTTAACCAATATCCTAACAAGGTCAACACCATTGTCATCAACCTTCAAGTCATTGTATAAGTCACTGCCAACCAATGTGTTCTTCTGTGCATGTGGTCTATCATTCCAACCATTCTCTGAGGACATCACATACAAGGACAACTCCTTGCATTCCTCTGCAATCATCGCTATGCATTTGGCAACGTTGCTCATTATTGCACTCTTGTTTGGTCTCATAATGTAATGGTTGGAAGTTTAAAGTCAAAGTTAACACAAGAAACAGCATCATCAGTGTTGATGTCACTCAACAAAGAACCCATATCAAAGACCTTATCCTCATCGAAATGCTCCTCAAGGTCACAGTAGTTAATCATGTTTGGAACACTAACCCTTAATGTGCATCTAACACCGCTGCAATCGTTGTCAAACCAATGCCTCAAGGTAACGAATGAGTAGTTCTGGACAATCATATCCATGTACTCACTAGAATACTCATCATAATGGTTATGAATATCCCTAATCTTTGCAATGACGTTCAATGCAATGTGCATGGCAACATTTTGACACTCCTCCTCTGTCAATTGCCTTACATTGTAGTTTTCAAAGGCTTGGGGTATCATGGTGATGTCAAAATTCAACATCGCTGTCATATATCCATTGGTAGTAGTGCCATTATCAATAAAAATGGAGTCCTCAAGGAAAAGTTGTGGATAATTCTCCTCACCATTCCCTTGGGACTTGCTTAATTGGTCATACCTAAATGACCTTATCAACTTATGTTGCTCTGCAACCTTGTAAAAAGTATTAACTATCCCCTTAATCATTTATCCTAATTCATTTTAGGATAAAGATTTTAGACCCTTACCACACTGAAGAACGTCTTGGTAAAACGAGTGTCATAGTCCTCCTTGCATCTGAAGGCAATTGCCAGGGAAAGGATGTGGTCATCATGTCTTCCATCTCTACCAAAAAACTGAAGAAGACCAGTCTTAGAATACTTGACAATGAATGTTCCCAATTCACTGTATAACTTATGATTGTCATTTGGAAACATGCACTCACCCTTTGATATCCTAACTGCTAGGTGTGTTATAATCTCAGTCTTGCTTGAATTGGTTGTCATCCATTCCTTGCATCTATCCTTGACCCTTCTGTCACACCTCTTCAGTATCTCTGGAATCATCGCCTCTCCAATGCCATTCGCCTCAATATACACCATCTCCAACCCTTCACTCTCATTGAGAATTTGGGCAATCTCATTGTACTTGCTCTCCAAGTTGCCCCTCACTACATACTGCTTGATTTGATTTAGTTCATTAACCTTAGTTACAACTGTTGAGTCAGTTCCCCCACCACTCAAGTCCACACCAATCCAAGTCTTGGTTGGATGCCATTCATAGTCTTGGAATACCTTGTCATAATCTTCGAAGAAGGACAAGGCTGAAGTCAAGAACTCACAGAGGTACTCTTGCCTGAAGGATAGGTTTGGAATATTCTTTCTAATCTCCTCAATTCCCTCCTCAGTTACAAAACCATCATCATATATGGTCTTCAATATTGACTTATATTGGGGATAATCATCATCCAATCCCCTCATATACATCTCAAAGAATAGGTTTTCCTTGCCCAATGGGGTTGATACAAAGATGCATTTCAATCCCTTTGCCTTTAGAGTAGGGGAAAGAATGTCATGCCAAAGGTTTGTCCCATCAGTCTGTTGGAAGTTGAAGAAGGCAAACTCATCACAAATTAGGTAGTGAAAGGTTTGTCCACGAAGTGATGCACCAGATTCAGCAGAGAACAACGTCAATGTGCTTCCAAACTTGGTAGTTATTATCAAATCAGCAGCATTTGCACTAACAATAACAGCCCTTGGAATGATTTTAAGCAATGAACGATATATTGTCTTTGCCAAAATATAGTTTCGGCACACATATGCAAGATTCCTATTCTTCTCCATGAGCCATTCCACACATAATACCTTCATAAGCGTTGTCTTTCCGCTCTGACGAGAAAATGCCACAGTCAAATACTTGATTGAAGGGTCATGTGCAGCATCATACACCTCTTGCTGAGACTTTGATAATTTAATATTGAAATTTATCTTCACTCTGTGTCAAAATTGATGTTTAGTTCACCCTCCATCTGCATGTTCACATCTAACTTCTCCTTTTCCTTGCCCAATGTCAAATCCTTCAACGAATCCAACACTTGCCTTGCCTCCTTGATGTTCCCTTTCTCAACCGCTTGATTGAATAGAAAATTGTATCTAGCCAAGAACTTGCCCTTCAACATTTCCCTATTGTCCTCAAAGTCCTCAGAGAACTCCTCAATCATTTGATTATAGAGTTGGTTGAACCTATTATTCTTAGTGCCTAGACTAGTTGTATTGAAGTCACAATACATGTCACTGACAAACTTCTTCCTCATTAGATGCTTTGGCAACCCACTTAAGAAGTCATCGTGCATCTTTTCTATGATTTCTTGAGTTTTTAAATTTAATTTCTTTGCCATGTTTTATCTCCTTTTATGTTTAGCCTTTATTCTATCCTCTTGGAATCTATGCTCTGCCATCTCTGCCCTATTCTTAGCAGTCAAATAACATAGATAAGCAAAGACATCACCAACATCAGCATCCAATACCTTCTCCAAATCAAGGAAGTTGTGTGAAGCCAATGTGCTTACAGTGTTCATCCAATGATAGTCCTTTAAGAATCTTGTGTATTGTGGACTTGTTGGCTCCCCCCCTCCATTGTCCTTAAATAAGACTTGATATCCCTCCTTGAAGGAAGCCAACGCTGAAAAAAACCATAAACCAAAGGCAATGCAACACTGCATTTCAAACCACCAACCTTATTTGCCATCTCTTGATACTTGCCATCATATGGGACAATCTTCCCATCGGAATCCCTCCTTGATAACAATACACCCAATAGATTGATGTATTGGTTGTCACCATCCTCCTTCATCACCTCCTCAGCATCAATATATTGCCTTAAACTCATCTCATTCGGCATTGGAATGAAATACCTTACCTTGTCAATGACAACTGATGATGTATGAGAAGATAACATCACCCTTACATCATATATATAATCAACCAATGGTGTCAATCTATTCATCAATTCAATAGGGATATCCATGCAAAACTCATCATCCTCACCCATCAACCTTGATATTATGATGCTCTCATTCACCTTTGCATTCAATAACAACACACTCTCATCCTCATCCTCTGAGAACAACCTCAAGTCTTTGAATACCCTACAGTAATCAGCAAGCGAGAGTTCATCAAAGGATGATGGAATGCTATACACCTTGTCGTTTATCTCAACCTTAGTCATTCTTCTTTCCCTTCTTCTTTGGCTTATCTTCAACAACTTCCTCTTCACCAAGGACAATCCTATTCTCAGCATTCTCAATCGGCTCCTCAACCTCTACCTTCTTCACCTCAAAGTCTGCCTCAGTTGCCTTGCCACTGTTAATCAAGGTCAACTTGCCATATTCATAGTAGTTGGCAATGCCATTGTAAAACTTATTAGCAGCACAAGGTGAACAACTACCAACCTTCTCATTAGTATCCTTGATGTCGTTGTAGTACTCAACTAACTTCTCAATCGGGAATGTCCTTCTATTCTGCCCAATCTCGTTTAGATACTGCTTAGCCTTGATTACCTTATCCAATGTGTAACCATTGATTGCAGCCACACTAATGTTTCTTTTTTCCATTTTTAATATATTTTTTTCTCTAATTATTTTAAAATAAAGATTTTTAGGGGTTTGGGTCATCATATATGATATATGTCGTCATACATGTGAATATCCCACCCCATAGCAAGTACCAAGGTGTAACTATATATGCAAGAGTGATATAGCAAAACCATGATAACCACCAATTGCTACATAGCCAACAAGTGAATGGCTTTCTATTGAACACATTGAGTTGAGACAGTGATAACTTGTAGTTATACACGCTCAAATAAGTCAATATGTAACATGATAGGGAGATTAATATCAATGAATAGAATTCAAATATATTGGGTATCATTTCAACATCTTGTTTTTCATCTCATTTATTTCTTTATTGCTCTTGACAAACGCCTTTATCTTGCTAATGGTGTTTTTAATCTCCCGCTCATCAGTCGATAGGATATCCGCTAACTTCTTATAGGATATCCCTTGCTTCTCTGACTTCAATCTATAGTAGATTAGGAATATATCAACCTCCCTTGGTGTGAACTGTTGCTCTAACCTTAATTGGAGATATTCCATCAACTCATTTATCTTTTGATTCCTTATCTCCTGCTCCTCAGCCTCATTGTAATTATAATCAACAGACCAATCCTCTAACAACCTCTTCAAGTCATTTGGCGGTATTGTTTTCTCCTTTGCTGGCTCTCCAATCCTCCACAACAAATCCCTATCATCATTTGCCAACCTCTTCTTCTTCCTATTGTCACAGTTGATGTACTCAAACTTGCAGGCAATGAAAAAATACTGTTCAAAGTCCTTTATCTCTTTCTTTTTATTGACAATGACGTTATAGGTTTTGACAATGGCTGTTTGGAACACGTCATCGAATATATCACCATCATATGTGACATTCTTGTATAAGTTCTTCCTCAATTGCTTGTCATTCTTAACAACAAAGTCTAGGAAGTCCCTACCATGCTGTACAGCTTCCTCATCTGTCATCTCTCAAGCCCTCCAATGCCTTCTTTAAATGCTCATACTTGAGATTGCCTAGGGATGTGTAGAGTTCATTTCCAGAACCAGAAAGGACTCTCACATATGGCACACCTCTTAGTTCAATCTGTGGCTTGATGACATTGGTATCAATGGGTTTTAAACTAAACTGTGGCATCTCAACACATATCTGTGTTATCACCTTGTCATAGTCCTTGCAACATGAACAATCATCGTTGTAGTAATATTCAATTCTCATAACCTTTTATTATAATATAATATTATTTTCTATATTATAAATATATCATTGATTTTAAAAGTGATGATTTTTGAGATATTTTTTTAAAAAAAATGTGGGGATAGATTCGCCTTCTATCCCCTTCAATTCAGTCTTGGTAGCCAAATTCCTTAAAAGCAAACGACAGATTGATGATATTTTAAATAAAGTATTTTCTCTTAATCTCGATTAATACTTCTCCCTTGTTCTGTTGGAATCTCTTGTACAATGCATTATATGTATTCCTACTGTCAATCACTTGACCCTTCACCTTATTATTCCCCACCAATATGCAACCCCATGTATCTTCTGGCTTATTTCCGCTATGTATTCTTACACCTTCATAGCCTTTAACCTTCAGCAACAATGGCATTGTCTTCTTATACTTGGGAGAATAGTTAAGAATGACCTTGTATATTCCTATTGGTATTGCAGTTTCACCATAGACCTTTTTAGCCTTTATCTCTTCAACATCCATCACATCATCAAGACCTCTATCACAGTCCTCCAATGTGTCACAAAAATATGCACCATCGATATATAGTTTACCAATGGTGTATTTGTCATTGTGATATGTCCTTTCTAATGTTAATCTCATTGGTTTATCTTTGAAGTTAAATAAAATTCATCCAATACTAATCTATACTTGTCATCTAACCTTGCTCCTAGCGCTTCATATATCTGCTTTCCCATGTCATATCCATCTTTTCTGACAATCTTATATCCAACTGGAGCCACAACCTTTATTGTTTCGCTTGTATGTGGCATAACTTTGCATCTTTCCATTATTGTTTTCTCCTATGCATTCTTTTCTTCCTCTTCAATTATTTTTAATCTTTGAAACGCCATATGAAACCCTTATGAGTTTTATAATATTTACTTCTATTACAACATTCATCAATGTGTCCTCTATGAAACCCTCCTTGCCTCATTGCTTCCATTGCTGATGGATATGTTGCTACTAATTCACCATCTAAAGTATATTGACATACAGCCTTGGATAACTTAGGATGATTTAACTCTCTTTCTCTTAGTCGCTGCTTTATTGTGCCATAGTTCATGTTATAAGATGCCGAACACCACTCAAGGTTCTCAAGTTTATTGTTTGAGGGGTCTTCATCCTTATGGTTGACTTGAGGTAAACTTTGTGGATTTGGTAAGAATGCTTGAGCAACAAGCCTATGTACAAACTTTATGTTTGCAACTCTATCTTTGTGTAAAGTCACTGTATAATAACCAGTGTTTTGTCTAATAGATTTTAGTATAGTCTCTTTGTATAAATGCCTTCTACCATTTATATAAATCAATTCCCTTTCTAAACTTTTTACCCTTCCTTTATTCGACACTTGATACAAGCCTTCAAATCCTTCGATATCTTTCCAAATTTCCATAATTGTAAAACATTGTTAATTATATGGCAAAGATATATAAAAAATGTTAATTTTCCAAATTATCAGAAGGTTTTCTATCATTAAAATACCTAATAGTCTTCCACTTATATGTATAATCAATTCCAATCAATGCTCCAGAAAAGGTAAACACCTCTCCAAGGGCTGTCAAGACGGAAGCATGTATCTCACCAACTGGTTCCAAAAACAATCCAACCCATAACAATGCTATTCCAACTAATGCAAGGAAGACACCCAGCGCTAATTGAATTGATAACTTTGTAGCTTCACTAAGACGTTTCATTTTTATTTTTTAATTTAAAATAAAGATAATTGAGGGTTATATTGGGGGATAATGTATTAACTATTCATTTACTAAATTGATATATAATCGTTTAAGAAAATAATGGTGAAGTTCAACAAGAACCTTACCATAAAAGGTAATCATAATGAGTATCAATACTTTTAATAATATTTAACATTGATAATAATGGGGGATATTGATATTATTATTAACTTTGTTGAGGGATATCCTGTGGGATGTCTCTGTGTATGTATTTGTAACTTTAAAACTATTTTCTTCAAATGAAAACTGTAAATCCATCCATTCGATTTCAGCTAAAAAAATCAAAGTCCAATGCTCTTGGTGAGCATCCAATTGTGTGTACAATCTCCTACTATGGCAGAGTTGAGAAAGCCACTTCCATCTACATCTTGCCCAAGTATTGGGATGCTAGTACTCAGAGAGTTAAGAAGTCTTGTCCCAATTCTCTTACCATCAATAAACAGTTAAATAGCACCCTTAATAAAGTCCTAGATAGGGTTGATAAATATCTCAAAAATGGAGAGAAATTCACTGTTAAAATGCTTGCATCTGACGATGAAATAACTCCTTATAATTCAAGGAGGTATAAAGACATACAAGGTAGGATGGTCAAAGAAAGGGGTTTATCCATCGGAACGATTAGAAATTATCTTACCACGTTTAATACATTATCTCATCATTTTGGCAATGAAGAGTTCTTGATTGATGATATAAATCTTGGTGTATTGAAATCGATTGGTGATGAATATAAGAAGAAGGGATATAAGGATGGTAGTTTATTGAAATTTTACAAGAATGTACATGCTGTATGGTCATATGCTAGGGACAATAGAATGGTTATTGACAATCCATTCAAGGGTATTAGGATGAGGGTACTTGAGAAAAGTGGGAGGCTTTACTTTCTTGAGCCAATTCATGTGCAGATGATGATGAAGGCATTCATATCAATGGTTGCTGATGTCAAGGAAGATGGTGGTTGGACATATAAGGAAGGTGCATTTGAAAGGCTAAGGGTTAGGTCATCAGTTGAGTTTTCTCTTGGTTTTTTCTTGGTGTTGTTGAAGATGAATGGTAGTGCCCCGATTGATGCAGCCTTGCTTAGATTGGATGCTATCGAGGAGAAGTTGATAAATGGTGACATGTACTACTGTATCAACTTAAAGCGAAAGAAGACCAATATGGCAGTTAACATTAGATGTAAGAAGGACATGTTGAGTACAATACTATTGAGTCATTATATGGGTAGCAGTAGGAATGGTTATTTATATCCAATCATGAGGGGTGATGAGGATGGTGATAGGGCTATTGCATTATCCATGCAGCATTTCACTAGGGTTGGCATTGATAAGTTAAGGAAGGTTTGTGAAAGGTTGAATGAGGCTATCTATGAGTTGAATTCCAAAGGTGGTACAATTCCTTGGATTGATGCTAAGAAGGTTGTGTACTATACAGCACGTCACACATTCGCCACTGCTTATCTGTCTAGTCCGAATGCATCATTAAGGGGATTGGCTTCACTGATGGGAAGAGGCATAGAGAGCATTGGTACTTATGTTCATATGTTGGGTAGGGATGAGGAGATTGTTGAAAACATTTCCCAATTGCCATTTTGATAAAAAAGGTGGGAGAGAGTACCAATCATCACGACTACCTCTCTCCCCAATCATTTACAAAAATATGAAAAAATTTACTTTTTTTTTGAACTGCCATTATTGTTATTGTTCTTCCTTTTTTAACCACCCATATTTCTCAAGGCTGTTAATCTCACGAGCTGTCAGCATTTCTGTCACATACCTTTTGATTGGGTAGTATTGTTGATATTCGTTGTCGTTATCCCTCATCCATATCACAGCACTTTCTAGCGGCAGTCCTATCCTATCCTCATATTCCATTCCATTCTTGCCATAGTTTTGGTGGTGATGGTTCGGATGCCAACTGAGTCTTGCTCCTTTCATCTCGTCGAGTGGGAAGATTATCACTCCGTCATCCACGAAGTTGATGTATAGTCTCCTTTCGTTTAGTGTATAGCCACTTTCTGCCATTCTAGTGAAAAAGCCCAATTTGGTAGGTTCAATGAAAATATCCCCATATTTCCCATCTTCAGCATAGTCAACGACTTTTCCCTTTCTTTTTTTGAGTTCAATATGCACAAGTCTTCCTTTTTTGTCTGTTCCATTGAAATCATAAGGTGTTCCTTTTGTTGTGGCGCTCAAGCCATCAAACCATTTAACTTGTTCATTGAACGCTACTAGTAGTTTTGCATCGACAGCCTCCATTCTATCAAAGTAACTGTCCTCGGATTTTAGATTACTTTTAACCATTTTATTGATGATATTTATTTTTTTTATTTGCTTGGAGGGCTTTTCATTGTCCTCCAATAGTAAACATACTTTTCCAAAGAAAAGTGTCAATAATAAATATCACAATATTTGAAAAAATAACCGATTTTTCTAATTTTTTTTTATTTTTTTTCTAGCGTTACTCCGATACCAACTAATAGTGTTGGTCTTTGGTTTATTATATCCCAACCTCCTGCAATTGTTGGCTTTGCAGTCAACTTTAGTTTTTTCTTTTCATTTTTTTGTATGACTTGTGTAACTTGTGTTTCAACGTTGGTGTTTATCACTTGTGTTGGGAACCTCACATCAACGGACATGTCCTCAAGGTTTGGGTTTATGCCGCTGATGGAGGCTGTATATGATATGGATAGATTATTCTTCTTGATGCTATCTGTGTATGTCTTGAATTCCTTCAGCAAGATGGTTGGTTGCTGAATGTATACTGTATCCATTACCTTTATGACTTTTGGTTTTGTTGGTGTTGCTTGTATAGTCTCTGTTACATATATTGTATCTGTGACATTTTTCACTGTTATTGTTGGTTTTGAATCAATTAATTCTTTTTGATAATTGATTGTATCATTTGCTTCATCAAGTTTAACTGTTAGGTGAATCAACATTGCTATTGCAGCGATTGTTGTCACAATTGGAAAAATGATTAATAATAGTTTTTTCATGTTGGTATTAGTTTTTGTATTGTTTGTTTTTTATGTAATTTATTAAATAGTCTATGTCATTTGCTAGGGAGTCTGACATATGTGTGTTCCACTCTACAACATAGTCTTCTAGCAGTTCTGGTGTTATCAGTCTTTCATCAAGTTCCTTTTTCCAGTTGGTATAGATTTTTAACAGGTACTGAGCATTCCTTTTCTTTCTTTCTCTCTCATTTCTTAATCTCTCCTTCTCCTCTCGTTTCCTTCTTTTTTCCTCTTCTGCTAGTTCTCTCAACTTGCAGTATTTCTCTGCTGATGCTATGCTTCTCAGCCTTGCCCTTTCCTTTTTTTCTGCTGCTAGACGTTTGTTGTTTCTCGCTGCTGCTTCCTTGAATAACTGCTGTCTTCTCTCTTCTGTCATGACTTGAAGTTTGTTTTATTTTATTTAAGGGACTCACCCATTGTGAGTCCCACTAACCTAACAATAACAAAAACTATTTCAAAGAAAACAACTTATTTCCCTTTCTTTCTGCAAAGATATATAAAAAAAGTTGAAAAAACAAATTTTTCTTTAAAAAAGTTAAAATTATTTAATCTTTTATTTTTGTTATGTTGTATCGTTATGTTTTCTACTTCTACCTCCTTGCACTGCTTGGAGGGTTTGTCTTTTGCCTATTGAGACTGCTATGGGAAATCGCTTCCTACTACATATGGCTCTTGAAGTCCAAGAAAAGGTTTCACCATCCTCGTCAATAGAACACCCCTAGGACGTTCATATTTGACTTCTGAGGCACTTTCTCCCTTTGGGTAGTACTACCCTGCTGCTTGAAAATTTTAAGGGCTTGTAGAGCGTTTCCAGATGTAGCCCTTGTAGGTATGTACTTTCTGAGTGCCACACCTGCCCTTGATTGCTTGGTAGATTCCTTGATGATTGCCTTCAACTGCTGTTGCTGCTGCGACTGCTGTTGGGTATTCAGCAATCAAGGTGTCACCTTTCCATTGCTGAACGACCCCGAACTCATGTTTCTTACCCTTATGTTTGAAAGCGTTGTACTTGTTCACCTTTTTATGATTGAGCCTTGCCTTCTTGAAGTTGTGATTGTCCTCGTTTGTGCACCATCGGAGGTTGCTGATGCTAGAGTTCGTTCTTGTGCCATCAAGGTGGTCTGTGTGCCCACTGCCTTGGTAGTTGTAGTCAGTTATAAAGTTCTCAGCTACCAAGCGATGAACGTTGAAGGTATGAATGTGCCCGCTTAAGGACAAGGTTACTTGAGCATAGTGTGTCTTCTTGTTCACTGTTTGGTGAAGGCGCTTCAAGCCATTAGGTTTAGAGGAATAGACTTCTCCACTTGAACTAATATAGTATGAACTTCCGCTTAACTGTCTTATGTTACTTTCCATTGAATAAGTCTTTTTTTTAATAAATATCAATTGAAAGTAAAAAATTAAATAATTAAAAAAATTATTTTTTAAAAATAAATAAAAACTCCCATCAAGGGAGTTTTTTTATTTAAAATATTAAATATTACAACTTGAACATAAGACAGTGGATACCATAAGTACTCACAACACCTCGTTTGAGGCATAATGCTTGGCTCCTGAGACACTTTCTCCCCTCTAGTAGTACTACCCTACTGCTTGGAAGTTTTAAGGGCTTGTAGAGCCTCCTGTTAGTTGGAGGCTTCTAGTTTCATTTTTTCTTCTTTGATGTTTTTCCAAACAAGGCTTAGGTATTTGAGCATTGTTCCCTTCCATGATGTGCAGCCAAATTCAAGCACTCTCTGTATGATGGCATCGATGACTTGGGCTGCTTGGTCATCTGACAAGCAATCGTTGAGTCTGTCTTGCCAATAGCCTTCAACTCCTCGGAAGTATAAATGCTTGCAAAACTCAAGTTCTTTTTTGCCCAAGCCCAAGGCTTCTTCACCTTGGTAGTCCTTAATTGGACAAGGCTTGGTTCTATCTTGCCAAGCCACCTTTTTGCTTGGAGTGTTTTTTTCTTCCAGTTGTAGCTTCATTTGAAGAATCTCATCAACCATTGGTTGAGTTTGATTAAGTTGAAGATTCAGTCGCTTTAAGGTGAAAAGTTCTTTAGCCTTTGAAAGTACTTCTTCTGCTTGCTGTGAGTAACTCTTCTCAACTTGTTGTTTTAGTTGGAGTGAGTATTCTTTACACTCTGACCAAGTAGTGAATGCGTCAAGACGCTCTTGCACTCCTAGTGCTTCAATGATTTCCTCTAATGTGAGGTTGACCTCACCAAGGTCAACCTTGCTAAATTTTTCTAAGTTTTCAGTTTTCATATCTTCAAAATTTTGATTTGTTTCACTCCTACATAAGTTACCACTATCTATAGTATAAGTTATATTATTATATGATTCTTCTTCTTCTATAGAAGAAGAATCTATTATATTTAGTATATTATTATTATTATTATTACTTTTACTTATAATACTAGTATATATATATGGGGTAAAATTTGACTCATTTTTTAACCCACTTTCAACACTACAAATTTTACCATCTTTTTCGTTAGATTCCTCTTGATAATCAAGAGTTTTACAGGGTAAAATTTTACCCACTTCTGAATCACCATCAACTTCATTGGTTAAATTTGACTCATTTTCTAGGGTAAAATTATGGGTAAAATTTTTACCATCTTTTTTATTTATTTCTTCTTGATTATCAATGGTTTTGATAGTGCATTTTTTACCCACTATACTAGGTAAAATTTTACCCACTTTTGCACCATTTTTTTTAGTTAAATCAACTAGAACTGAGTACTCATTAGCAGTGCCTCTACCACCGCTTTTTTTACTAATCCAACCCTTTTCTATAAGGTAGTTGGCATATGAAATTACTGTTGGTTTAGATGCATTGAGTGCTTCCATGAAGTCCTCATTTGTAGCAAAAAAATAACCAAGTTCATTGTAGTGTTTGCTGCGAGTGTAACTAATGCACATGCCTAAGAATGCTTGCAGTTTGTTGCTAGCAGCAAATTTCTCATCATCCCAAACTATACTATTCGTTGGGATATACTTTTTAAACGATTTCAATTGTCCCTTCATTATTTTCATAAGGTTTTAATTAGTTATTGTAGCAAAAGTTTTTTGAAATGAAAGGGGACTGAGGCAAAACTTATGAAAAATCCCCACCTATGGTTAATTACTCCAAGGCTGTCCCCTTTGATAAATATATCAATAGATTGAAAAATTATCGTTTTAAGCAAAAATATATAAAAAAATGTTAAAATGCAAGTTTTTTGATAAAAAAAATGGTGGAGTACCAACTTCACAGTCACCTCCACCCCCAAATATGATTACAAATTTGCCTTTATCCCCACAAGCCTTTTTGAGAGAGCAAAGTATAGAAGTCTATTGTCCAAATGCAATATTCAACCCTTGAATTAAGATTATCCATCTCTTCCAACAGCACTTTCAAAAAATCTTTTGGATTTGCTCGAAAATCTTTTAAATTGCACAAAATATACTCAAGGTTTCTTTCAGCTTGCATTAAATCTAAAATGGTATGAAAGTTTTCGTCTATATTTTCTTTTGCCTCTTGAAGGGAACATGCCATTTTCCCTGCAATTAACACATCATAGTCCTTTAATCTTTTGAAAATTTCTTTGAAATCACTTTCAATTAAATCACTCAGTAAAATACTTAAGATTTTTTCATTAGTTTTTTTCATAACTTTTAATTTTAAATTTTTAAACTATTTTTTTTCACTGCAAAGATATGTTTTTTTAAGAAACCTTATTTTGGAGTTCTAAAATTAATAAAGTTCCAATTTCGATGCTATGGAATCCACAAGGTCTTGAAATTCCTCAATGTCACTATCATCATATTCTTCACGATTGTCCTCAAGTATTGCAAACTTTGTGAAAATTGCATCATAAATGAATTCTTTTTCTTTTTCAGTTAAGTCTCTCATAATAAATATAAATTTTTAAGTTAATAATAATTTATTACACTTTCTATTTCGAATTAATCTAAATCTAATGCTTTGCCAAATGTTACATTAATACAATATACATCTTCAAGACCATTAAAGAATGGCTCATCGTCAACATTCCAATCGACAACCTCATGGTTAAAATGCCGTTCGAGCTTATCCTTTACTTCATCTTTGTGATTATACATATACTCACATTGGTCATCGTCAACACCTTCAATGCTAATTGTGTTGCCTTCTCTGACTGATTCATCGTTTGCATCATAAGTTTCTAACCCTTGATACCAAGTTAAATTTGCACTCCATTTTGCCATAGTTCTTATTTTTTTTAAAAGTTAAACAATCATATTTTTAATTTCAAAGCAAAGATATATTTTTTATTTTAAATTCCAAATTAAAAATGGGTTTTAACACTTCTATTTAACATATGTTAACTAGAATGGTATATGCTAGTAGAACAGCATTATATATATTAATAAGGTGTTAAAAGATTTTGAGAAAAAACTATTAGATTATTTTGAATTCTCAATTCTTTTATATATCTTTGCACAAAACGAGTAACAAATTGAAAGTTTAAGAATAGAAAATAGGTAGGAATAAAATAGTAATCACTTTGTAATTGTTTTAATAAATTTTTCTCAGCTCAAGATGGTCGAGATGATTGGTGCTTGGGCTTTTCTTTGAATCATTAACCCAAGATTATAATTGAGAAAGGGCTTGCAGATGCATCATATTTGCTCTACAAGCCCTTGATTTTGTTTTGGTGATAGATTGTTCACCAAAGAGTGAAAAACGTTCTCCTATGTAAATCTGGACAATTCTTCATAACCTTCAATTAACTCATTAGTTACCTTATCCACTAGTTCATTTTTCATGGTTTGTTTTTTGCCTTAAAGATAAGTATAAAATAAATGCCCTCAGGACTGCACAGGAGCCATTCTAAGGGCATTTAACATTATTAATGATAAATTGCATTACCTTAACAAAAATAACGGCTTGTAGAGCGATTATTCCTTTGGTATTGTCCAAAAGTCATCCTCACAGAAGCATGATGTTCTAAAACGTTTGGTCGGGAAATACACCAAATCCTTCAATTGATTGTGAGTTGTCCCATTGTTGATAAACTTGTCACATTCACACTCATCCTGTGGTGACCAACTAGGGTACAAGTCCTTACACTTGCACAAATATTTTATCAACAACTCTGTTGACATTTCTGCTTGGTTTTTCAGTGAGAGTATGTACTGTCCCATTTCCTTGTCATTCAATGATTCAGAGTTCTCAGACTTTTCCTTCGTGACACCTTTTTGTGTAAATGAATATCCCAATCCTCTAACTGCAAGATAGGTTGTCCACATGGCAAGTGGCATTGCAATCTTGACAATCAACGCCTTGTTCTCTTCTGTCAAGTTATCATCAAGCACTTGCTCTTGGAGTTCATACATTAAGGCATCTCCCAATATTGGTTGGATAAAATAAGGTTGGGCAAGATGCACGAATGGGTATATCTTGTCAATTCCAACATTCTTGGATATCGGAGAATACAACTTCAATAACTCTTCTGAAATGATAAGCACTTCACCTAGTTTCTTTTCTTTTGCCATCATTCATCCTCCTTATTAATTTCAACCTTGACATTGGATGTATCAATCTTGTCATTGGTTTCGTTATTTTCAACATCATCCTTATCTTCAACTTGAACAGCATCATTTGCCTTGTCCTCATTCTCCTCAACATTGCCGTTGAATTCATCCATCAAGTTGTAGTCTTGGATTGCTAGTGTCCTATCATAGCCATTCATGGTCAATAGGTCATTCATGGCATTCATGATGAACTGACGCTCATTGTTGATGACTGTCAAACGATATTGCACTGTTGCTGCAATAATTTCTTCTGATTTGGAAGAGAAACCAGAGGAAGTGGAAATACCAGCCAATATTGGAGATGTTAGCCTATTTGCAGACACCAATGCAAGTTTGATTGTATCAGAGACAGAATTGTATAGGTCTGCATTGACTGATTCAATCGCCGATATCTCTGGCAATGAGCCATTCTCACCAAAGAGGCAGATGATGTTTCCAGCGTTCTCAGAGCCTCCAAATGAAGCCATAAGGTTTTTGTACAACTCTTCCTTTTTCTCCTCGCTAGGCTCAATTGGGAACCTTATAGCAAGGTTAGCAGAGAAGTTATTATGGATGTAGTTGTTATAATACTGACTTAATGCTGCATCTGCTGCAACATAGTTGGCTGCTGCCATCCACTCTGGAATTGCATAGTAGTACTGTCCCAACTGATGTTTTTTAAAATACATCAAGTATCTCTCACCTTTGGTTGGTGTCTCAGAACCCCACATTTTGATTGTGACAACGTTTCTCTGCATGTTAGCCTTTGCCCAATTGGTGCATAGATAAGCCTTCTCAATGACATTGTTTGAGTTGTACTGTCCAAGTCTCACTTGGTCAATTGGTTGGTAGAAGAATGAGAATCTATTTCCACTCTCATTCAAAACCACTTGCATTGCAAATGCATTGAGATATACATAATCATACATGACCTTTTGTACCAATTCGCCCCATGACTCACGAAGGTTTGGAGTGTGGACGCTCTTAACAGTGGGGGCTAGACCAGCACCCCAAAGGTAAGAGAGTTTATTCTCCAAGATTGATTTTTGCAATGGTGAACTATTGGCTAGGTCAAGAACCATCTGTGGATAGAGATTGTCATAGCCAAATCTTACCCAATCCTTTCTTGTAGCCTTGTCTATGAATGGTTCACCAATTGAATAGTCTTTTTGATATATATTTACTTTTTCGTCCATAATCAAATTATTAATTAAGAATTAGGTATTGCTTGAATCCTACTAGCATATTCGCTCCAATTGGTTGCTGCCTTATATGCATCAACTGATGCTGAAGGGACATAGATTGGACAATTGTTATTGGTATAAAATGGTTGCAGTCCAGCAGTTGGTGGAGTTGTCGCTAGACAAGTGACACTATTTAAAGCACTGCAATAAGCAAACGCCCATCCACCTATAGTAGTGACACCACTTGGTATTGTGATGCTTGTAAGACTACTACATCCATAAAAGGCTTGTCTACCTATACTAGTAACACCACTTGGAATTGTGATATTTGTAAGACCACTGCAATTATAGAATGCATAATCGCTCATGCTAGTGACACCGCTAGGTATGTTGATACTAGTAAGAGCATGGCAATTTGTGAAAGCACTATTCCCTATGCTAGTAACATTGTTTGGCAAGGTCATGCTTGAAAGGGCAATACAATCGGTAAAAGTGCTTTCTTTAATTTCAGTTACACCATTAGGAATGTTGACGCTAGTAAGACCACTATCATGTGTAAATGCTCCAGCACCTATAGTAGTAACACTATTTGGTATTGTTACACTTGGAAGATTTCGACAATAGGCGAATGCATGAAAACCAATGTATGTTAAACCGCTTGGAAGTGAGACATTTTGCAATAATAATGTAGCAGCAAGGCATTCATCACCAATGCTTGTCACACAATCACCAACTGTAACTGCACTTGGGTAAAGGGGTTGTGAAGAAGTTCCACGATATATTTCGCTCTCTGCCAATGTGCTTGATGCATCACAATCCTTGCCACTTGTGGAATTATCAGTATACCTTATGGTTACTTTTGTCCAAGCGGTCTGTGGTTCTGTGACTGCTACAGAACACTGTGCAGTATACCCACCATCAACAGTTGTAACTGTGATTGTAGCACTACCACTAGCCAATGCTGTAACCACACCATTGTTGACACTTGCTATTGTGCTATCACTTGATGACCAAGTGACTGCCTTGTTATCAGCATCACTTGGAAGCACTGTTGCTGTCAAGGTGACAGCACTGCCAACCTCAAGATTAGCAGTTATCGGGCTAACTGTAACACTTGTCACAGCAATTGGTGTAGGTGGTGTACTCTCTGGGAATACTCGTCCAACATTAGAGTATACCTTGGAGAACTCTACACTACCAAGGTATACCTTTGTCCATCCACTATTATTATTATATACTATCATTTTACTATCTGATTTTTAATCACTTACCAAGTAAATGGTATTTGGGTCTTTAGTTGCTAAAGCGTTATATTGTGCAGTTGTACCAGTCCAAATCTGTGGAATTGTTGGCTTGTTGGTCAAGTCATTGTAACTTCCACTGAAATCTGACTTTGCATTCCAAGCAGTCCTCTCAGCAGCAGTGATATGGATAGTTGTATTGGCTGTATGTGCTGTCACACCTCCACTAACTGAATTGATTGCATTGGTTATGGCAGAGTTTGAAACAGCATTGCTAGAACCACTTGAAAGTGAAGAGTCTATTGTACCTCCAGTGGTTATTGCAATATTACCACTTCCAAGAACAGACTCACCATTGATGGTCTTGATGTTTGTTCCACTAACTAAAGCATCTTGCTTGCCACTCCAAGTTGATTTGTCATTGCTAGTGACATGGATTGTAGTATCACTAGTATGTGCAGTGAATGCAGAATTGTCAGTCTTAGCACTCAACCTTGCATCAACTTGGGTTTTGTTATAATACTGAGTTGGGTCAAACGTTCCACCTTGAGCAATCTTATCATCAATTGTCTGCTTGTCATAAGTGTAAGCAGATAACTCAGCATCAGTTGTATATGCTGACATACCACTAGCATCTTGCTTATTGCCAAGTTTTGCATCAACCTCAGCCTTGGTGTATGAGTCTCCAGACAACACTTGGATTTCTTGAGACATCGCTGTAACTGTGCCACTCAATGTGCTAACTTGTCCACTAATATATTGTGTATCAGCAGTTGATGCCTTTCCGCTAACTGCACTATTAATCAAATTGTTAACTTCAGCAGTTGTTGAATATGCAGTTATTGCAGTTGCTTCCAACTTGCCATCAATCTTGTTCTCAAGTCTTGTATCAGTTGCAGTTGAACGAGTTATCTCATCGCTTAACGCTTGGTCAATCCTTGAATCAGCACTTGTAGACCTCAATATCTCTGCATTCAAAGCATTGTTAATCAATGTGTCTGCTGATACAGACTTAGCATCGTTTGCATCAACCTTTGCATCTAGACTTGATACTGAGGCACTAACTATTGCAATATTGGCTGTATTGGTATCAACAGCACCACTGATATAAGCAGTGTTAGCAGTTGATGCCTTACCATCTAAGAGTGTATTGGTTTGTGCAGTTGTATAGTAGTTGCTTGGGTCAAATATGCTTGTCAATGGGATAGATATTGGCATGTGACCACTGTCACCATTGAAGGTAATTACAAGGTTGCCATTAACAATCTCAACGTTGCTTACCATGCCATCCTTAACAAAGTCAGCAGCATTGATGGATGCCACCTTGACATTGGCAGAGTTGTAAAAATCAATTCTTGTATTACCACTATCATATAGCACACTAGTGAATGCAGAAGCCTTGTCAGCCTTGTCTGCAACAGCGCCACTGATAAAGTTGTCAGCAGCAGTTGAACGAGCAATCTCTGCATTCAAAGAACTAGTCAAAGCGCTCTCAGCATTGGTTGCCCTTGTAACCTCAGTTTGAACAGCAAGATTGGTGTTAGAATCAGCAGATATTGAACGAGCAATCTCTGCATCTAGTTTTGCCTCAAGCCTATTGTCAGTTGAAGTTGAACGATTAACTTCATCCACTACCGCTTGATTTATCCTACTCTCAGCAGATGTTGCCCTTGTGATTTCTGCATTCAAGTTATTGGTAATCAAAGTATCAGCAGAAATGGACTTTGCCTCATTTGCATCAATCTTCTCATCCAATGCAGTTTCAGCACTTGTTGCACGAGCAACTTCACTATCTACAGCACCGCTCACATGGTCAACAGCGCCACTGATGAAATTGTCAGCAGCAATTGCTCTAGCAACCTCAGTATCTACAGCACCGCTCACATGGTCAACAGCGCCACTGATGAAATTGTCAGCAGCAATTGAACGAGCAATCTCAGTGTCAGTCTTTGCACTAAGTGTATCAACAACACCACTGATGAAATTGTCAGCAGCAATTGCACGAGCAACTTCAGTATCAACAGCACCACTTATATATTGTTCAGCAGCAATTGCCCTATCATTTTCATCATTTATCATTAGTTCAAGAGCATCTTCCTCTTCCTCAGCCCTTGCTTGTTCATCAAGGATTGCACCACTTAGATATTGTTCAGCAACAGTTGCTCTATCTACCTCAGCCAAAAGGTCACTTGTAAAAGATGACATTGCATTGAACAACTCTGTTTCAGCAGACAATGCCCTTGCTACCTCTGTATCTACAGCACCGCTCACATGGTCAACAGCACCACTGATGAAATTGTCAGCAGCAGTTGAACGAGCAATCTCAGTGTCGATTGCCCCACTAAGGATTGACTCAACATGAGTTGCCCTCATTGTCTCACCACTGATTGAAAGTGATAGTGCTGATTCGCTAGTCTTTGCCCTTAGAATCTCATCGTCCAAATCATGCTCAAATGTGGACATTGCATTGGATAATGCAGTTTCAGCAGCGATTGCACGAGCAATCTCATCATCAAGCCTTGTATCAGTGGCTGTAAGCCCACTCTCCAAGCCTCTAATCCTCTCATCCCATTCGTCACACATAACACTTTTGAGTGCATCACCGACCTCATCGATGTCATATGACACACCATCTATTGTTACTGGAACATTGACTGACCACAATTCCATTTTCCAAGGATTGTCAACGTCATTTGGATAGAAACTAACCTTTTGGTTTTCAATTTTGTATGTCAAGGCTCCATAGTTGAAGCCTCGGATGTCAATTATCTCATTTGTCAAATCGTTGGTTGTGACAAAGTTGATATGACCATTGTTTGTTTTTATGTATCTCATAATTAAAAGTACTTTTATCTTTTGTTAATAAAGATTATGGCTATAAATAAACAAAAGCAAGGCTTTAACAACCTTGCTTTTACATAACTATGTAGTTTTTTTTACTCTTCCTCTTCTTGAGGTTTGTCCACCTCTGTGTAATGTTCTGGCAATTCCAACAGAGGTTCTTCCAATTTTTCTCCATTAAGGTAGTATGTGTAGCCAAGATATATTTCATCTCCACACATCCATCCATCAGAAATTCTCTTAAGGGTTTTTCCCTCATCTGCAATTAAATGGTTTACTTCAATAGTCATGATTCATAATTTTTTTGATAAAGATTATTCACTTGGTGTCGGCTTTTCCTTAACCATCACAACAACATGGTTGACAAGTGATGTATTAGGATAGTCCAAGTTATACTTAGCAGCATCATATGCTTGCTGACTATCGAACTTTGTCAAATATTTAGTTATTCTCATCATAATCAATTAGTTGTTTAATTAGTTATTGCTTGAATCCTATTTTTGTATTGGAACCAATTTGTCGCTGCCTTATATGCATCAACTGAACCGCTTGGAACATAGATTGGACAGTCGTTAGTGCCATTAAATGCATTATCTTCTAGTGATGGTGGTATCGTTGCAAGACAAGTTATACTTTGAAGGCTAGAGCAATAAGCAAACGCCCATCCACCTATAGTAGTAACACTATTTGGAATTTCAATGCTAGTAAGCCCACTGCAATTTCTGAAACCATTGGCACCAATGCTAGTAACACCACTTGGAATTGTGATATTTGTAAGAGCATAGCAATGGGCAAAAGCCAATTGATTTATGCTAGTAACACCACTTGGCATTGCAACACTTGTCAAGCCACTGCAACCATACAATAGACCGTTGTTAATGCTAGCAAGGCTGCTTGGTAAAGTTATATTCGTCATATTATAGCAATTACAGAACCCATAAGTGCCTATGCTAGTAACACTGTTTGGAATTGTAATGCTTGTAAGACTACTACAACTATGGAACACACTATCACTAATGCTAGTAAGGCTGCTTGGTAAAGCAGCAGATGTCAAATTTGAGCAACCACTGAATGCATAGATATCAAGTCGTGTTATACAATCACCTATTGTAACAGATGTGAGGCTAGATATTGGATAACCGCTTGGTTTAATATCATCGCTTGTCAATAGAGTCTTTCCAGCCTCACATTCCCTAGTGTATGCCCTTCCGTCATTATATTTCATGCTTAGCATCCAAACACTTGGTGTTGGAGGAATTGGTGCATCAGAGAATATCACCAAATCGTCACTCACAATATAAGTCACGTTAGGCAAGTCTAGAGAACTCTTGGAGTTCTCATAGGCTTGCATATTATCGAATTGTGTCAAATAATTAGTCATATCCTATTTAATTTAATTTGGAATTGGTAAACTACCGCTATATTGAGACAAAGGTAAAATAGTAATTCCTCCTTCATTACTCCAATCACTTGATTGGTAAGCACTCACCAATGAATCTAGAACATAGACTCCATTACCAATCTCAGGGAAATTAGAACCAATCCAAGCAGAAGGCACTGATGGAGGCGTGGTTGCCAAAATAACCAAATTAAAGACATTGTTAGGAAGATGTTCAACTGAAGTAATCTCGCTAGATAGCATCATTTCAAGGTCTGTTTGCTGGCTGCTTTCGCTAAAACCAAGGTCTCCGCTGAACTCCTCTCCTACAGTAGTACCTTTTAGTGCATAAACAGCAGTGCAATCACCACCTACATGACTCTCTGTTTGACAAGTCAATGGAGAAACTGCAACATTGTTGAACGTTATTGCAGAAATGGACTGCAAAGGTGTTGAAGCACCACAGTTGTAAAAGGTAAATGAATAGTTTCCACTATCTCCTTGGCATATGGTAACAGTTCCATTTACAGTTGGAGTTGGCGCTGCATTGTCATAATGTACTGTATCACCACTTACAACCCAACTTACAGCTGGATAACTTAGTGTTGCTGCTGAATAATCAGCAGCAGTTTGGAAAATTCTTAGATTGTTCATTTAAACGTTTATTATTTAATAATATATTATTCTTTTTCAAGTATTCTTCCTTGAACTTCATGCATTCATCATACATTGGCAACATGTCTTGGTTAATGTCAAAGAAGTCCTTATCACTCCTATGTCTTAATTTGCAATGCAGCCCCCTCACATACAACTTCCACAGCCACTCCTCCCAACTCTTTGTAAGGTAGTGTTTTAAATACATCTTGTCATAGCAAGGTTCTCTTCTGTTTTTCTTGCCATTTGTCTTGCACCAATCGCCAACTGTACAATGTAAACCACATAAATGCCATTTGGTTGTCTTGTTCAAGTTCCACACAATCTTGGTATTGATTGAATGTCTGAGGTCAATCTCTGCTTGAGGTGCAATCTCAGTGTAGAATTCTCTGTAATCCCTTCCATTGTAATCGGGCTTATAAATCCTTCCACAAGCCCCAAAATTCATCCATTGGAGCAATACTGCAACATTGTCATTAAACTCGCTCAGAACGTCTCTAATTGCCTTGTATGGGCTTTCTAACGTTATGAATTCATCTATGTCAAGGGTGAAACACCAATCATACTCATTCAATGCTTGGAT